>Ga0209282_1001733_pt1 | contig 12199 bp, 6 predicted proteins | sample Mtrugardesep15_FD_187529 | JGI IMG/M metagenome (GOLD analysis project Ga0209282, IMG submission 187529) | Root nodule microbial communities of legume samples collected from California, USA - M. trunc garden sep15 (SPAdes) (version 2) | ecosystem: Host-associated > Plants > Roots > Nodule...
TAAATTATTAAGTTTCTCTCACAGAAAGCACAGTAAAAAACAGTGTGGTTAAGAAAAATGTATGGTGATTGTCAAGTAATGTCAACAATGGGAGGGAATGTAGTAGTAAACTCAGAATCTCTCTTCTCTTCACCGATCCATAACTCTAACTTCAACTTCATGTCAACAATGCCTTTTCAACCTTTTCCTTCTTCCATGGTAATATTTTTACTATTTGTTAAGCTTTTCATTTTTTTTCACTTGCATTTTGTATCTTATAGTAACTATTTTTTCATTTTTGTGAATATTTTTGAACAGAAAGAAGAAGAAGGAATGTTGAGAGGTAAAGAAGAGATAATGGATCAAAGTGGTTCAGGTAGTGAACAAGTTGAAGATAAGTCAGGAAATGAACAAGAGATTAATAATGAACAACAAGCTACAAAGAAGAAACGTTATCATAGACACACTGCTCGTCAGATCCAAGAAATGGAAGCGTATAAATACTAAAATCTCTCTTTTTCTCTCTATATTTTTGCTAGATCTTTCTCTCTATTATTTTAATTCATACAGTGAGAACAAAGTTTTAAATTACGGTCGCGGTCGCATATTTTCCATTATATTATATATGAACAACTATTTGACCTAACATATGGTTGACCTTGCTTTAACTATAGTCTCGTTAATATAAAGTGTGACATACTTGTATATTTTTTTTAAACCCTAAAAAAAATTTAATGTTAAATTCTTGCATGTGTAAAATAATTAATATACTATATATATATGCAGTTTGTTCAAAGAATGTCCGCACCCAGATGATAAACAAAGACTGAAACTAAGCCATGATTTGGGACTGAAACCACGTCAAGTTAAGTTCTGGTTTCAGAATCGTCGAACTCAGATGAAGGTACACGATCAAGAGTTTAAACTTTAATAATTAGTACATTACTTTTCAACTTTCCATTAAAACGTTTGTTCTTCTTTTTTTCTTCTTCTATTATAACCTTTGACGAAATGAATGTGAGAAAATTAAATAAAAACCCTAAACTGTTGTACAAGGTCTTTATTATTTAGAGCTACATTAAATATTTTACGTTGCACGTTTCTCAATGAAAAACGCGTTTTCATTTGGTTTTTGCATTAAAAGTTCTTCAGCTATGAACAAACATCTATTACTACTAAGAAGTGATAAAAAAGAGTTTTCATTTCATATAGTTATGGTTATTGGTGTTGTCCATCATATACAGTCTGTATTCCATTAATGTAACGCATTTAACCTTACCTGTCACATGTGGTCTCCAAACGCTACTCATATTTATTGCTATATATCATCATTACTAGGGTTACACTTCAAACGGGTATTAATTTTTCAAAACCATTAAAAAAAATTGATGTACTAAAACCATTAACTATTTTTTTTTTGAAGGGTAAAACCATTAACTATTTATTCCTACAATAGAAACGTATCATTGTTTAGTACTATACGGTTGATTAAATATTGGTTGAGTATATTTATATTAAATAAATCAATGCATTTTTTTTTTGGGTACAAATCAATGCATATTTTAATTGTTTACTAATTTTAGGAGATATTGTTCTTGTTATTATGATAGGCACAACAAGATCGTTCTGATAATGTGATACTTAGAGCAGAGAATGAGAGTTTGAAGAATGAGAACTATAGGCTACAATCGGCGTTACGTAATATTTTATGTCCTAATTGTGGTGGGCCATGTATAATGGGACCTGATATGGGCTTTGATGATCACCAACTTCGATTTGAAAATGCCCGGTTAAAAGAAGAGGTATATAACTTTTCTTTCTTACTCAGAAAGAAAAAAAAAAGAAAGCCTTTTGTTTCTATAATTTTAATTGAAAATCATGCTGGATATATATAATGTGATATGTCATATATGATATGTATTTGTTTTCTTTTTTATGAACCGTATGCAACTTCTTCACTTTAAGAATTTGGAAAATAAATAAAAGAACTAATTAATACAAACAATAATGTAAATAAGATAGAGCAAATAATGTAAATAAGATAAACAAAAAATAGTACATATGTTAATTGTTAAGTGGAAAAATGCATAACAAATAAAAAAACAAATCAACCGTATATTTTTAACAAGAATTAATACTATTTAAAAAAAAGAATTAATATTATTTCTCTCTTAAATAATCTTTAAAATGTATAAAATAATAAATAGTCTTTTTTTTGACAAGAAAATAATAAGTAGTCTTTTGAGTACTGCCCTTTGGAAAGTAATTCATATTTTTTGATACCTCTAAAATATCTATTAGTTTTTTTTTTTTTGTACAAAAAATATCTATTAGTTAATTTAACTTATATATTTCTAATAACCCAATTTATCAATCATGGACGGTAATTTAGACAATAGGTTTATTTTTTTATTGAAATTGTATTGATTAAATGTGACCAGCTATGTGAAAATTCATCTAGTTTGTTATTTAATTACATCTTAACAATAGAGCTTTATAAGACAAATTTTCATAAACTTTAGGTGGATACTTTTTTTTTTTTTTTGACAAGACTTTAGGTGGATGCTTAAAATGTACTATAAATTGAAGGTTAATATTACTAGTTTTTTTTCATTAGTATAACAGTTTATATCACTATCTTTAACCTCAAATAAAATGATTAGCCATGGGAAAAAAAAATTCTAATACCTAATCTCTAATAATAAAAGAAAAAAACAATGAAAAAGAGGAGTTAATAAATTATAAGGAAAGAAAAAAAATGCATGATTTAATTTTGAGTGTGAATATTTTGCAGCTAGATCGTGTGTGCTGTATAACATCAAGATACACCGGTCGTCCACTCCAAACAATGGCACCACCACCATCTCTTATGCCACCATCACTGGACTTAGACATGAACATTTATCCAAGGCACTTTGATCCAATGCCACCATGCACTGAAATGATTCCTGTCCCTATGTTACCACCTGAACCTTCACATTTTCAAGAGGGTGGTCTCTTGTTAATGGAAGATGAAAAATCACTTGCAATGGAACTTGCAGCTTCTTCTATGGCTGAGCTTGTTAAGATGTGTCAAATGAACGAACCGCTTTGGATTCGTAGCGGCGAGAATGATAGGGAAGTTCTTAATTTTGATGAGCATGCTAGGGTTTTTCAATGGCCTTTGAATCTTAAGCAAAGGAACGAGTTAAGGAATGAAGCTACACGTGATTCTGCTGTTGTTATCATGAATAGTGTTACTCTTGTTGATGCTTTTCTTGATGCTGTAAGTTTTGTTGTTTAGTTTTTTTAGCATTGTTTTCTTCTTTCTCTATTAATTTATTTCTATTAATTGTTTCTTATGAATTTTGTGTTTTTTTCTTTCTTTCTTTACCTTGTAGCAAAAATGGATGGAATTGTTTCCAACAATTGTTGCTAGAGCAAGAACCGTTCAAATTATAGCTTCAGGTGCTTCTGGCCATGCAAGTGGGACTCTTCAGCTGGTAGGTGTCAATTGATTGCTTGAATTTTGATGCTATGCTTCAAGATATTGTTGTGTTGATAAGCTTGATTTTTATGATATAAACCAATTTCACTTGTTAGTTGCTACGTGTAATATAACAACGATAATTCGGCTTAAAGAGAGGTCATTAGTATCCAACATGTGTCGGTATCAGACACCAACATATCATGGACACGTGTGACACGCCCAGTTATATATTGGTGTTTACATTGTCCTTGTTGTGTTGTGTCTGATGTTCGTGTTTGTGCTGCATAACGATCTCCTTTGTGATGTGTTTTATATCATTTTGTTTATTTAAAATTGCTATTTGAATATTGAATGAACACTAATATATAGCATATTTTTCCGAACAGATGCACGCAGAATTCCAAGTTCTTTCTCCGTTGGTATCCACCAGAGAGACTCATTTTCTTCGGTATTGTCAGCAAAATGCCGAGGAAGGAACCTGGGCCATTGTTGATTTTCCTGTTGATAGCTTCAACCAAAACTTTCACAATTCTTATCCCAAATACTGCAGGAGGTCCTCTGGCTGTGTGATCCAAGACATGCCAAATGGCTATTCAAGGGTACACAATTAGTCCTAGCTATTTTTATTACATTGTTATGTATTTCAATTATTCTTCAAAACATTAGGATGTTAATTTTTAATTATGCATGCAGGTAACATGGGTTGAGCATGCAAAAGTTGTAGAAAAACCTGTCCATCAAATATTTAGCAACTATGTGTATAGTGGAATGGCATTTGGTGCACAACGTTGGTTAGGAGTTTTGCAGAGGCAATGTGAAAGGGTTGCAAGTCTCATGGCTAGAAACATATCAGATCTTGGAGGTTTTATTTCAAAACTAAAATAAAATTTCTCTAATTTCGTCGCTTAGTATTAAAAAAATTATTTTAAAGTATAGAATCGGGCAACGAAACAAATTTTATATTTGACATTTTATTTTGGATCGCAGTGATACCTTCTCCGGAAGCGCGAAAGAGCTTGATGAAATTAGCAAATAGGATGATAAAAACTTTTAGCCTCAATATGACCACTTGCGGTGGACAATCATGGACTGCTATATCAGATTCACCAGAAGACACAGTTAGAATCACAACTAGGAAAATCACTGAGCCTGGCCAACCTAGTGGAGTGATTCTCGCCGCAGTTTCAACCACTTGGCTTCCTTATTCTCATACCAAAGTCTTTGATCTCCTCCGTGACGAACGCCACAGATCTCAGGTACCACAAAATATCCATCACCACACTATTCTTAAAATCACAGGGAATTGTAGATGCAATCGGTATGACTTTAATATCTTGATGTCGCGGTCTAGATTGCAGTCGCTAACATTTTTATGAAAATTCTACAACAAGTTATTTACCTAAATTCTTGATTTTATTTTATTTTACAGATGGATGCACTTTCTAATGGAAACTCATTAAATGAAGTGGCTCATATTGCTAATGGATCACATCCAGGAAACTGCATTTCCCTTCTTCGCATAAATGTAAGTTTTGATTTGATGTGTATTATAGATATAGTTAGTAACTCATAAAGGTGAAGAAAAAACTTATGATTTTCTTACACATGCAGGTAGCAAGTAACTCATCTCAAAATGTAGAGCTAATGCTGCAAGAGAGTTGCACAGATCAATCAGGAAGCTTAGTAGTCTACACGACAGTCGACGTTGATTCGGTCCAACTAGCTATGAGTGGACAAGACCCTTCATGCATTGCACTTCTTCCACAAGGGTTCATGATAGTGCCAATGGTTTCATCAAATGCTGATACATCATCTGAACAAGGTGTCACAGGAACACCATCATCTACATCTAGTGCCAATGCTGCTAGCTCAGGTTGTCTTCTTATCATGGGAATGCAAGTTCTAGCAAGCACAATTCCTTCTGCAAAGCTTAACCTTTCAAGTGTCACAGCAATCAATAACCACCTCTGCAACACTCTGCACCAAATTGAAAGTGCTCTTTGTAGCAGCAATAGCAACAATTGCTTTGTTGGGTCTTGCAATGAACCAACCACTAGTGCACCCTCCAAGTAGTGTGCACACCTTGTCCAAGTCATTGAAATTGTTCCTTCCTCCCTTTTGGATTATGAATTTTTAGTTATGGTTAGAGAAATTCGTATGGAAAAGTTGAATTAGCAACGGAAATTATTGACGAAAAATTATGAAATCCGTCTCATTGTCACGTAGTATAGTGACGAGTTAATTAGAGACTGATTTTATTATTTTCGTCTCAAATTTCCATTGCTAATTTAATCATTTTCCAACTATGGGAACATGATTGGTAGGTAATTGACTAGAGTAGTAAGGGAAGGAACAAGGGTATGAGTGTTTTTAAATAAATTATGGATTTTGAGTGGGGAATTTAAGTATATGGGGTGTATTGGAAAATTAAAGTTGTGTAGAACTAATTGATGTGTGTTTTGAGTGGGAGTGAGAGTGTAGTAATTAACATTGTGAAATGGTATTGATGTATGTGAGGAGGGTAGAGGGACCGAGGGAGTCAAGAGCGCACCAGATAATACCTTTAGTTTTCTAGTAAGGTCGTCATCTCGTATGATTCGTGATGATGGCTTCACTGGTTAGTTAGGGTGGTGTGGTTCGGGTATTGACTCCTGCTTCTATGTTAACCTCTACTATTCATTTCAATGTGTATGATCATTCAACTTAATTCAATTTCTCTTGTGGTTTGTCTCATTTCTCTTTTTTAAAATCATATTCTCATTTTTCTTTTGGTTTGTTAAATTGTTTTGCTTTGATTAGTTTCAATTCAACTATCTCATTTGTTGTGCCTAATAAAGATCCTTCAATTGATAAATTTTATACTCTTAATCTTTTTTATAAGCACTTCTTTTGTGAGTTCAAATGATGCTTATAAAAAAGGGAGGGAAGGAGTATACTCTTAACTTCAATTATTTTAATTTTTCTTAAGGATTAAATATGCTTTGACTCAAAATAAGTAAATTTTGGTTTTGATAATAAAAAGTACTTAACAAAACTCATCTTAGGACTTGAGTTGATCTGGTAGTGCTAGCTTGAGACTTTGAAGTGTGTCCCTCTTAAGATTTTAGATTCGATTATTCTTAATGTCAATTTTGATCGTCTAGTTTAGCTTTTTAAAAAAATACTCATCTTTGAAAGAAAAAAAATGTTATGTTAAATACTTTGGATAATAAGTATTTTATAGATCTCACATAAATTTTCATCAATAACTTCTACCACTTGTATCTCAAATTATTACATCCCCAACTTCTAAGAAAGGTTCATGATAATGATCCTATCATTTGCTAGTGCTAGAATATAAAACATTAAACATTACTCAAATATACAACACCCTATATGATGGATATCACCCCTATATGAAACCAAAGAGAACTTCATACTCAAACAAAATATAATTAAGCTCCACAACCTAATGGTCCATCAATTCAATTGTCACCACATCCACACCTACAAAGGCTCTATACAAGAAAAAAATTCCAACATTCCTGTAACATCAACGCAGCACACTACATTATAGCCTCAAAATATAGATACTCCCACCAAAGCAAAACAACATTTACTATATATTTTAAAGTAAATAATCACCTTCAGTTAATAACCAAAACAGTATTCTTGCCAAAAGCTACATAAATAGTATGGCCAATAAATGGAGAAAGAGAACTAATTGGTACAACACTAGGACAGCTGCATGCCGCCTGCAGGCCACCTACTTCCACTGATACTGTCAAGATTCAAGACTACACTTATTATGATTCACACATAACATCGACGAAAGCAAGTGAGGCCTAAAACAAATTTTGAAGTAAGAAGCTTTTTTTATTGGCCTTTTTGGTTATAAGATTTCATGAAAACTAATTTTTTTTGCTTGTTTGTCAAAGTGATGGTTTTAGTGACTTTACCCTTAGGGTGGTTCTGACATCCTTTTCCATTTAATACACAAACAATGAAGTTGTAGCTTTTAGAACCAAAAAAATTGTAGCAAGTCCACCATGCTTTTTCTTTTATTTTTCTCAAAAGTTAGCTCCCATTAATTATACTGCCATATACATTTTAGGGTATGTTTGGATTGAGGGTTAGGAGGGGAAGGGAGGGGAGGGCTTAATTTTATTTTTTAAATTACAAACAATGTAAAATGCTTTTTTAAAATAAATTAAGTGTTTTTGATGTATTATATGATCATTTATCATGTTGTTAATTCAATTTTCTAAAAATCATTTTATAATATCCGTAATTTAAAAAAGAAAAACAAACCCTCCCCTCCTTCCTCTCATAAACCCTCCATCCAAACACATCCTTAGTGTTCTCCTTAGCCAAAGTATATTTTCAGAACCTGCAAAATAGTTGACAACTTGTTTAAATAGAATAGAAACCATTGTTCCTCAAAATACATTGTAATAATATCCATCCACACCTCCCACACAAAATACATTGCAACAATAAGATGTTTATTATTTCGTCGTCTGAATTGCATATAATTATAACTGACACCAAGTCTTCATCAAAAACTTCAAGACAAAATATACATGGATCATTTCATTTATATGATTGTTCAACATCTATTTATTCATTGTGGGACTCTACTCACACCAACACTACCTTCTATAGAGAAACTCCACCACAGTTTAACTAACAAGGCAATTTTTTTTAGGTTAAATTGTATGTTTGACCTCTTACATTTATTTTAAATTTTAAATTGGTCTCTTAAATCGATGACATTAGAATAAGTTTGACATTTCCATCAAATGTTAAGTTAACTCCGTCTAATACTTTTGAATAGTTAATTTTTTTAAGAAACAATATAACTGTAAATCATAATTAAATGGTAGCAAATAGAAATAATTTTTCATTTGGTGGTAATTTTGTTTAGGGTCACAGGATTCAAAAAAGAAAATAATTGTTAAATTTTATGAAGAAAAAGATTTTTTTTAATCTTTCAAGAAGTTGAATACACAATTTCCAAGATAAAGTTACTGTCCTTGTTAGCATTTCTCTTTTGTTTAGGGTTATTTTGAAATACAAGTAGATCGGATTTTCTAAACAACTCATTTTATATTGTTTAGGTTAGGTTTTCTTTTGAAGGAAGGAATGTTAGGTTTAAAATTTAATATTAATGACAAACTTATTTTAAATAAGAGATCAACTTAAAACATTTTAAACCTTAATGACGAACTTATTTTAACGTAAGGGGGTCAACATAAAACATTTTAAACCAAAAAGACTAACTAAAAACCTAAAATAAAGGGGTCTTATGCAATGTGGGGGGCAAATCACATGCAGCAACAAGCGAAGCATAACACAAGCATAACATTGATGTCTTTGAGTGGCTAAACTAGTTGATGGGTTTACGTGTGTTGGGTCGAAGGATTAAATTGAAGTAATTTTTGTTAAGTTTTTTTAGCAAATTCAATTTTTTTTTTAAAAGTCAAACTAGTCCACCAAAATTGACACTAAGTAGAATCAAACTTGAGATTTTAAAAGAATCACACTTCAAGGTACGTATCAAACCAACACTATCAAACTAATGTTTTTGCAAATTCGATTAGTTGGTTTAATCAGTAGAAAGCTAAAAATAAAAAAACATAATACAAATTGTTTGCACTACTACAGTAGGTTGTAGAAGAAATAGTAGTTGTCATTGAAGGCTAAGTGTTCAAAACAAAGGTTCGCACCAAAGTCAAAAAAAATTTGGAGGTTGGGTAATTTAACTAATTTGAGCTAAAGGGATTAGAGTATTTGAGGAGTAAAAGGTTCAAGGTTCGAATTTCAAATCCTGGTGAAGGAGAAGAATGTTAATATAACAACTAACATAATAACATTTGTTATTCAAAATAAAAAGTTAAAGGTTCTCGACCGATTCTATTTCTAAGTATTAATTAATTTTTTTTCCACACTTTCGTAAAGATTAAATTAGGATCCTTTTATGAAAGCTTTTAAACATAGAACATTTTCTCCATGCTTGAAAGTTCAAACTACAATGGGTGCTCTCCTCTTTGGTTTTAACATTTGGTGATTCTTTCTAATATGGGAGGCTACATTATATTCTTTTGGAAAAAGTTTGGAATAACTTGTCCAATAGATGTTTATAAATTAGTTTAATCTTTTCTAGAATCCAGACAATCTTTTAGAACCAATATTAACAATTCCTTAAGAGGTTTTCTCGTCACACCCTTCTCTCTTCTTGCACGCCCTTAGCCATTTTGGATTATATAATTTGAAGGGTAAAAAACAGGCAACCCCCTATTTGTTCGGATTTTAGAATCCAAAACATAGAGCACATAAGCAAATGAATGGTGGGAAAAGAAATTTCAGTTCCTTAAGCCATTTGGGACAATATGCTCATGGGCTTTATCACTACTGGATTGTTGTTGGCTCAATATCATAAAGTCTAAAGTCATTTGATTTATAGAAAATTGCTCTTTACACTTCAAAAAATGTTCTCTCGCACTCAACTGCAGCTGGCTCAGTTGCACTTGAGTAAAACATGGAATCTTGATCAGCTATAGTGTGAAAGAAGATTCTGTGACCCATTTTATATGTTGAAATGTCACCCTATTTGTATCATGATCTAGTCTTTGAAACATACTCAAGTAATTGATGATTGAATATTAAAATTTTCATGTTGGCAAGTTTTTTCTTTTTTCTTTTGCAACCAGTGATTTTTTCTTGCATTCAAAGGGTAATTTTAATTCACCCTTTCCCTCACATTTACAAAATGTATAATCCTAATATGTTATCAAACTTTTCGGCCTTATGTTAGGTAAATGAAAACGGTCTTAGATTAGTTAGGCAAGTAATCTAGAAAACTTAATTAAGTATCTTATAAATTCGAGGTATGTGACTTAAGAAGTGAGCTTTAAGGGACACACATAAAGTACGAGGGAGCAAAAGGTATATAAACTTGAATTTTTGACCAAGATTCAATGCATGCCTAAGCATGCATCACTTCTAAAAGTAAAAAAAGAAAAATGAATTAAAACCGAACATCTAAAAATGACATCGAAAGTAGAAAGATCCCTTGAATTGGAATGAGTATATGTCGTTTAGACAATGGCCCCAACCAAGACAATTTGAGTAGTTGTGTTTTGATTTTGACTGATTCAACAACAAAAAATTAAGTCCAAGTCATTTGGTCTTTGTTTTGCCTAACATAAACACAACATCACTGTCTAAATAACGACTGAGTCAAGGTTTCAAAGGTTGTCAACGTATTAGAAATTTGAAATTTTGAACCAATCTCTTGAGACATTCTTTCTAATTAAACGTGACGTCTTTATTAAAGGTTTTCAATATGAAATTATTTATTAAAGGGTCAAGTAGCTATATGATTGAGGCTATATAAAATACCGGGTCTATCGTGATCATGGGTCACACCTTAATGAAATTTTATAATATAGTTTTGCTAACTTGTATGCACATTTCTTTATGTTATCAATCAATAGGAAAATAAATTGAGACGTGGGAGGTATATAACAAATCATATAAAAGAAATTGCAAATTGTTAGGTACAAGTAGATTTTGAATTACAAGGACGTATGTGTGTGTTTAGTTGGTTGAGACTTATTTTGTTTTGGAGAACAATAATTGGATGATGCATTTTTTTAGTTTCAAAGTCATGTTTAGAGGGGGAAAGAGGATGATTCAATTAATTAGATTGGCTAGGGTTAGCATCAGACTTTTTCTTAGGAGGTGATGTTTATTTTGGTGGGTGTTGATTGCATGGGTGTCTTTGTTGGTGTTTGTTTTTGGGTGTTCTACTTATATATGACGCTTTTGGTTTGTATTTTTTGTGACACCGGTCTCTGTTCGTCTTGGATAGAGACCTGGTTTTTAATAAATTTTTGTTGATTAAAAAAAAATGAGTAGGGTTTTAAATATTTGATTAGAAAGAAATAATATTCTTTTTAACGAGAAGGTGACGGATATTTTGAGAGGTGTCAGATCAAATAAAAAGGTCGTTGCAGTTTTAATTTTAGTTTATCGATTAATAATGGGAAAAAAATAAAAAAATTGTATTTATTTTTTAGTTGGTAGAATAACCTACTTTCTTGTATCCAAAGAGTATGATATTCTAATTTTAGAATAGATTTTGAGTACCTTGTACTTATTTTAATGAAATTTGCTGTTAAATATACAAATCAGTATATAAGAGGAAAAATTGATACATTGGTGGTGGGAGATAACAAAAGAAATCTATACTATATATAAAGGAAACTACCCCTTTCAGTACATTTTTGGGTTGGAATTTTCTTTTCAAAAATACCCTTAATTTTAAATACAAATAGCCAATTATAAAATAACACGTGGATTACTAATCAATGTCACTAATCGCCACCATTAACCCTCTTTTATCACCGTTAACCACAGATCAAACTCACAAAAAGTTTAAAAATTATATTTGCATTCTTTATGTCTCTTCTCATGAATTCAAATCGATCCAGAATTCATCATAGTACCCTCTAATCACATCTCATCACCTTTAAAATTTTTAGAAAGTTCCAAGGCTCAAGAACTTGATTAATACTTCTGAAGCACCAATGAATGGAATATCTTTAAGGTCCATTTCATGAATTGAATATCTTTCTGTTTTATCCTTCGAGCAATTTACTTTCCGCCAACATTACAATTCAAGCTTTGTTTTTACTTTTTTTTGTTAGAAGAATGAATGAATCAGAATTTGAGAAAATCAAAGGTGAACAATAATCACTTATGCAA
>Ga0209282_1001734_pt1 | contig 12192 bp, 5 predicted proteins | sample Mtrugardesep15_FD_187529 | JGI IMG/M metagenome (GOLD analysis project Ga0209282, IMG submission 187529) | Root nodule microbial communities of legume samples collected from California, USA - M. trunc garden sep15 (SPAdes) (version 2) | ecosystem: Host-associated > Plants > Roots > Nodule...
ACATATTATCATAAACTTTCCACGCCAGAGCATTTTCTTAACTCATTCTCGATTACACGTTTTTTTTTCTGTGGCTACTTGCTCGGTCAAAAACATGTTGCCACTTAATTATCTACTGCTGAGTCAAATCCTAATTAGTAGGATTTAACGTTTGCAACGTTGAAACAGCAAGTCTATAATTGATTGTATATATAAGATTGAGGTCTGGAGGTTCGAAAGACACAACCACTATGTTCCTTGTTCTCGCATATCAATCTTCTTAATCAAGTACATTGTGGTTCATAACACTCAATTGAAAAATAGATTCCTCGCATATATTTTGAGAGTTAGTGTTGTTTTCCAACAAATTGTTTATGACAACTTGCTAATTTATGTACGATGATGTATTAGTATTATGTGCTAGCTATGAGACCAATTGCACCAAATAACTGATATGTGGTGGCTAAATTCGATAATTTTCTTATATTCTGTTTTATCTACGCTAATATAGCTCTTTGATTTATTACTTAATGATAATATTATATTATATTTTTCCAACAAGTACAAAGGTTTTTTCTTTGAGAAGTGATAGCAACGCACTTTCTAACCATTTCTTTTTAACATACTGTTTTTAATTGGTTAAAATTTGTATATGTCACACATAAATTTAATGGAATATATTTAAAATTCAACCAATTAAAGAAAATGTTGGTAAAAGGATGTTGGTAGCATAATTCATTTTCTTTTATTTTGATAAGCATCACCCCCTGCGAAGATGCATGCAAGCAATGTGGGAAAAAGAATTTAATTTGTATGCATTGCCAATGTAAAATTATTTATAATGTGTTTAAAATACACCAGTTATGAGAAAAATAAATTTACACCGAAAATGCATACAAATTAAACTCGGGGGAAATAAGAAAACATAGTTCTACAACTTATTCATCAATTAATCCACATTATTTCTTCTTTAGTTTGGATTCGAATCATTAATTAAAGAACATTGCCATCCATGGGATTCATGAAATAATAGGACACACTTCCACCTGCAGCACACACTTTTCACGCACTTTTAGACCAAGTTCCTTCACCTATGATTTTATAACCTCATCACGTTCAACAGGATAATGAACATATCTCCCAACTGTCCCACCCTCAGTTAATCTCTTCCTGCTCAACCTTAGATCAATTTATTCTAAAATATCGATAAGGGGGTGAAGGTGGAGCAGTGAGGTAGCTATCAGATGAAAATAGAATGATTGTGGAAGAGAACGAAATGGAAAATAATTAGGTTTTGGCTGCATATAATAACGTCTGTAAAAACTTCACTAAACCAACATGGGAACGTTGAACACGGTAGCCTTCACCCAAAGGAAAGACAAAAGGTAGTAGCCACGATATCTCAGAAAAGTAAGTTAAATTAATGTTTAATTTTGTTTGGTAAGTCTTGTATTTCTACAGTTCAAAAAAAAAAAAAAATATATATATATATATATATATATATATGGATTGAGCGTAGTAAACGTTGATATTGTTTGCATTAACTACGCCTCCAGAATATTAAATACGGTTTTGCACTTAACTTTCTATCCTACACTGTCCTGAGTTTAGTTCATGAATACCCAATAGGCATAAAATATTTCAACTGGGTTTCACTTAAGTGTCATTGCACTTTGGTGCCTTTGTTCCTATATCTCTTTTAACCAACCATTTGCTCTCATTTAAATAATCTATCTTAATCATTCATCAATCATTCTCACATAAAAAATACACCGAAGACACCAATTGTAACAAAAGCCAATGGCACCTAAGTGAAATCCATTTCAACCTTGGAGAATTTCTTTTTAGAATTTATTACCACTACCATTAATGTGATGCTGGACAATACGAAATAATCAAATATGATTTGTATGGCTGAGATGAATTGTCCATCAATAAAAGAATGCTGCCACTATAATATGAAGCAAATTACAGACCGAAACAGAGAAAATCATACAATCAACTTAGGCAAGGAAAATCCCAAGCCCATGCTTTCCTGCACTCTGTTTCCTTAAACCCTAATCTATTGGCCCTCATCCTATTCTGTAACCTTTTTTATAATTCCTATTTGATGTACAGGTTAGCCTATCTACCATTTACTTACATTGATCACTATTGTCTGGAGTTTCTAAGGCTTGACCTGCGGCCACCACTAAAACTTATGTTGCGTGATCCACCAGCCCAATCCTCATCGTCGTCCTCATCGTTATCACCACCTACCATCGCTGGTCCAGATTTCCGAACTTTTCTGGGTGTTTGTGTTTGTCTCTTCCGTTTTATATTTGCTGTGTAGAGTGAATAATCCACTGTGTCTTCCTTCAATGCATTCTTAAACTCCTGGTGCAACAATGAGACACAAGTTCAATTGAAATTAGGAGCTAAGCAATTAAAATATGCTCACGGTACTTTATTTAGGAAAAAAATCTTAATAAATTTTCTCAATCAAAATGAATTCAAATTCATAGGTTAGTTTGTAGAAAAATTACATGAGAACTTGCAAAAAAATTAAGACAAACTGATTTCAAGTTATAAAAGATTTCATTTAAATTATAATTTTTATTACCTTTCTTATTAAAGAAATATACTTAATATCATACTATTTTTGAATATTTTTCTTCATAAATGCTGTAGATGAAATTACTCTAACTAACTCGCAATGGCAACAGAAACTCTCAATGTGCAAAACGTTAGGTAGCATATACGAAAGAAAACAAATTCACATAAGCTACATTACCTGATATCTTTGTATTAATTCTTGTGGACTTGTAGGCAAACTGAACTGAGATTCACCAATATTAAAGGGAATACTCTGTCTTGAGAACACATCACCAGGTTTTGGTGGTTCACTGGGAGAATAAGCCTGAATGAAAATGGGAAAACATCCCAAAGAGAGACTACGGTTAGCATATGCTATTTCATCCCTCTAGTCAAAAGCAACACAGAGTTCAAATGTCGGTAATTGATCAAGGCCGGACCTAGACCAAAGCTACTAAAACAGGGGCTTTAAGCCTCAAAATTTTAGTTAGCTTAGTATTACTGATCAAATATTTTATGGAAAAAAAAAAGTAAAAAAACACAAGTCTCACATTAACATAAAAAGGCCAGCCTAAAGCTCTCTTGACAGGAAAAAGATATTTCTCAAAGTTAGCTTTAGGCACCACTCGTTATTGAGTTGATCGACGGTGTAAGTAATTATAATATGCAGCATAACTTTACCTGACATCTCGCATCATCGAGACTATACATGATTTTTAGGTGTCTCTTTAGCTTTAAAAGAAGTTGCAACGCAATCGCAGATAAACAATCAGCCTGCAGAAACATAGTGAACAAAACAAAAGTGTTCATATGACCCATTTACTAAATTACTTCTTTTAAGGAACTTAATTACCGACTAATGGAAATGTGCATTTTCTACTGTTTATGGAAAATATTTCACATGCTTGTTTACGTAAGAGCAATACATTCAATTAGCTCCATCATACCTGAATTTTCTCCAGATCATCTTTTGAGAAGGTAAAGGAATCTGCAAAACCTGCAGCATGTGGCTTTACTTTCAATCTACCATTATGTGATAAAGGATAATCTGGTAATTGGTGATTTGTTCCATTTAAATCCACTGATGTCATATCATCGACGTAGGGCTGAACATCTACATTTTGCTGAAATGGACCATTTAAGTCCATTGACTGACCTTGGGTTGTATGAATTGGTTCATCTGTGGCCCGTTGATACATTCCATTCCCATGAGGTGTACCCTGACCCTCACTTTGTAATAAGCTTGAACTCCAGGCTTTAAAATTCGCCTCCAGTGGACCAGCCCTAACCTGAACTACTCGATTGATAGCATAGATTAAATAAAGTGGTTCGTCAGGTGCAACAAATGGAAGCAAGGCAAGGACCTCTGTGCAGTACCTGTGAAAAGAAACCAATTAGGTCACTTAAAAACTCACATGATCAACAAAGAATAACGACAAATAAAACTTACGTTAAGAAAGCTATTACAAATTTGTTCCATCTTGGATTATCAAATTTTCGCACAATTGAGGACATAAATTTGTTCCTTGATATCCGATTCCCTCGGATGAGCTTGTATATTCGAGAAACTCCAACTCTTGACTGAGTGAGCGAGTCAGCCTCAGGTTTCCCTTTTCCAGAAACAGGGATCTTAGATTGAGTCTTATGGTTAACATTTTCATCAGGACTAACAAAAATAGATTGCATGAACATAAAAGACATTTGAAGTCCATCACCCAAGCGGCTTTCAAAAAATGCAGGGTACCTGAAAAGATCCTTTATTAGTTAATGCAACTTTGTTGATGTGAATTATACCATCCAAAATTATATATAGGAGATTACTTTTCATGCATATTCATTAGGAGATGATGAGCCATCTTTGAATTTGACTCTAGAGGATCTGTTTCAAGTGCTATAAGATATGGAACACACGTGATGGGATGAACAAGACCTTGACGCAGCACAACTTCAACAATCTGCGTTATCAGCATTATCTCTCATTAACATTCATGAGAAACATAAAACATAACTAATTTTACAGGAATGATCAAGTTCCGATGATAAAAAGCTAATAAAAAAGATAGATCATTTAATCCACATTCATTTGGACAGGTGACTAACAATTGCAAGATTTTCCTTTAATCTCCCTTGCAAAACATCAACCTAATAACTCATCCTCCTTATGTCACCCATCAATCCAAAATATTTTAATGGATAAAAAGGACTAGTTGTTTAAAGTATTTTTATGGGAAAAAAAAGGACTTTACTTGTTTCTTTGCATATGATTTCCAAGTATTAAATCTAATCCAAAACAAAATCTAGGTACTGACCTTCAAGGCTGATTGTCGAACTTGTGTATTGAAATCAACACATCTGACCAGAATATTATCCCAGTACAACTGAATTATACCCCAGTATATGTTTGTATCCCTAGCTCCAGCTGCAACAGGCACACTCTGCCCACCTCTGCTTATTATGATGGAAAATTTTAGGTTTGAAGTTCCGCGGCAGTTAACTGTCGATGGAAAATAACCACATCGGTAGTTAACTACCGCCGGTTTAGTTTATCGGTAGTTAACTACTGAGGAGTTATTTTCGTAAAATACTGGTGTTTCTTAGCATACATTGAAGTGTGAACAGCAATTTTCATTAGGTAAAGATAACCAAAGAAGTGCTTTTAGGCCTAAGCAGATTGGGCTAACTTATTCAGGACAATTCAGTTTCATTTCTTAGTAATTACTATTCACGCTCTCATTTTCTATTATATATACCCATGCATAGTCTTTTGATGTTGTTTTTCCAAGATAAATGTTTGAAAATTAATTGACTTTTTTGGAGGTTGGATACTTAGTAGCTCAATTGGTTTGTTTAAGGATAAGAAGTTGGAGCTTCGGAGTAACCTTGTAGAAGGATTAAATATTAATTTATCAACTAATTATTAACATTTATTATTAAAAAAAAAACTTCTTTTCAACAAAAAAAGAAATAGAAAAGAAAATTAACTTTCGAAAAACTATTAACTTTCGATGAGTTCAAATTTTGGCAAAAACAAATTAGACTTAATTTTACTTACATTTTTGCCAAATTTCGAATTACTACAACCCCATCTTCCAGAAACCATACTGTTAAAAACAAAATAAATTGCTTAGCTGTACTTTGTAAATTATTGTGAAAAGCCAGGAAATTTATATCCACGTAAAAAATTGTACTTGCTTAATAGTAAGCTATAACTAATTCTTTCAAAAAAAAGAAAACTAATTCTATAGCTAGGACTCTAGAGCCTAGGATTACGATTTTTTTCCATATCTGATTTGATACTTGTCTGCATTAGATTATCATGTTCATGTGAAGCTTTTCATATACCAAACAATAATTCATTCCTCTGTTCCTCAAACGTCCATATCATCGAGTCAAAAAGAAAAAGAAGAAGAAGAAAAAATGTCAATATCATTCACCCATATAATATATATCAGGTACTTGAAGAGGTGTTTGCAGTGCGGTTTGGTTCGGTTTTGAGCATAAAAGTCATCCAAACTACGAGATAAAAAACATGCGATTTGGTTTAGTTCGGTTGATTTTTAAAAAGTCATCCAAACCAAACCAAACCAAACCAATGCGGTTTGAATTGGTTTGAGTTGTGCGGTTTATCGCGAGATAACAAATATTACATTAACTCTAATATTGCCAACTTATTACAAAATAAACATAGGACATTTTATTTTGTTGTTTATATGATAAAATATTAGGTAAAACTTATATCAAAATAGGTAAAATTAAGAAGAAACATACGGATAAAACAAATTATTAGGAAGAAAAGGAAACAAATTCATCACTTGAAATGAATTGAAAGAGATGAAAATGAATTAGAATCGAACCTGGTAGTGCAACAATGAATAAATCGAATCAAAAGTGATTATTCTTGGGCTATGTAATTGGGCTAGTAGATGTTTAAGTAATATTCATTATTCTTACGGTTTGGTTTGGTTTGGTTCGGTTGCTGAGATGCAAACCTCAAACCGAACTGCGCGGTTCAGTGTAAAAATCATCTGAATTCATTCAAATCAAGTACGGTTTTTTGCAGTTTCGGTTTAGATTGAATTAGTTTATGGTTTTTCTATTGGGTTGGTTTGGTTTTGAACACCTTTGGATACTTGTATTTGCCTTTGTTTTAAATACATATATACCTGTGATACCCACATAAATACGGCAAAACTAAGAATATGACAAAAATCAAAACATAATAATAGTAAGCTTATATGTCATAGTCACTAAAAAGACTTGTTAAGTATTTTCCAGCAGCTATATATCGTGCTCGTGTAAAAGGTTGTCCCAAGAACTTTTATGTAACTACTTTATCACCCATGAGACTTTTTTTTTGTCATTCAAAGTTTCGTACTTGTAGTAAGCACTTATGACTTATTGGTTATAATAATTGAGTACACTATAATGTTGAATATAATATCAAATATATTATTTATGGTTTGATGAGGATTAAAATTGAATTAATTAGACATTCGAGGTAAGATGCAAAAGCAGGTCCTCTAATATTTCCTATGTTCGTTGACAGCTATGCAATAAAGATAAGGGTGGATTGGATTCCAAAAAATAATACGTAGAATAAATAAATACTTTGTTGGAAACACTTTTAGCCACATTTTTTGTAAGGGCGTTATAATATTTTTCCAAAGTTTGATAAATGTAATTTCATATTGAAGTTTGCTATCTAGGATAAAGGTCTTCTGTTGTCTTATCCAAAACTCAAACATGTTATTTTTTATGGGTTTTTTATTTTTTAAAACGATATTCACTCAATAACTCAATCCAACCCATTTTTTTTGAGTTTTTTTAAGTGGGTTTATCGAATTTTTTGGGTTGACCCAACTCATGTACACCCCTAACAATAAGTAAAAACATCTTTTAAATCTATTTTATGCAACTCAATATTATTCTAAAAACTTTGTATTCGAGTATTTTGTTGCAAATTTATATTACACATATTTTTTTTTTATTGAAATTGATTGCAATTCTTCTTGTATCATGTAAGTGAGGGACTTAATATATTGATGTGACATTACTTAATACGATCATTGTGTGATGGAGAATAAAGTTGAAAATTTATTTCAAACATTTTATACTTTTCTACCCTCAATTATAGGAAAGTATTTCGATGCGTATAACCAAAAAAAAATAATTCAAATAGGTTTGAATATATTATAGTTTCTTTCTTGGTCAAAGTGTGGTGGCTTGAATTTCACCTCTAAGGTGAATAAGTAATCATTGAATATATAATGCAATGTCCTTATCAACTAAATAATGTTCACAAAGACAAACATATTATAGTTTTTATATTCTTAACACACTTATATTTTAATTGGGTTGTATTTGAAAATGATCCATGATGAGTTGAGTTATTCTTCTGAGTAGTCTGCTGAGAGATATCTCCTTCAACTGGTCAATGTATAAATTCTGATAATTCCATCAAGTCATAACTCTCAAGCCGTTAAACTCATCGCAGTTCTAAGAAGGTAAATAACTCTCACACTCTTGCTACTTATCTTCTTCAAACCATGACAAGTACAATTTACTTGAACATTGTTAACATGCCTATCTATGATTTTGGTATTATCGTGAAATTTTAACCCCAATCACATACAAACATTGCAATGAATTAGCACCAGTAGATAGAAGATTTTGGTTTGAGTGTTTTGTCGTGTCTTTAGGGTAAATACCAATTCTACATATACATGTTTAGAATAAATAATATTAAAACATAAGTTGTTTGTTTATAAATTTATATTATTTTAATTAAGAAATCCATACTATACACACTAGATTCACATATTTAATTGTGAAAACGTGTGAAAATCATATTCAAACCTTGACTTCTATAAATAATATCTTGAATAGTTTTTTTTGTTACAAGGCTAATCAAAGAGAAAAACAAACAAAAACAACAAAATAAAACAAAACTAGCAACTAATAAAAAGCTATCCTAGTTCATCCATATGAAGCAGAGGGAGCAGTCCCTCTGGGGGAAGAGTGGATAACCAAATCAACATCATTTGAGATTTCAAGCTTGGCCATGTAATCTGCACACTAGTTGCCTTCTCTGAGCGAATGCTGAAGAGTGAAATTTCTTGAACTCATGAGGTCTTTGATGTTCTGTATGAGAACAACATAAATATGAAAATGATTTAAATAATCCTTAATGAGATTGACGATGAGGAGAGAATCTGAATAACAAGCTAATTCCTCAAAATTTAGGCCGATTGGCAATTTAAGTCCTTGATAGAGAGCTGAAAGTTTTGCAAACAGGATGTCCTGATAGTGGTTAATGAAGCCCGAAAAACCAGACATGAAGACGCCTGAATGGTTGCGGATAACTCCTCCAAATCTTGTGCGGATGGGGTCACCATTGCAGCTGCCATCTACGTTCAAGATTGTGCACTGATGGTTGTTAAAATTCCATCGAGTAAGTCTTGAAGAGGAAGGGACGGTTGCCGAATTGAGAAAGGAGGAACTGATTGCTTGAGACGAATTGTAAATATTGCAGCTGAGACGGGTTAGTGACAAAGCTTCATTGTTGAGTCACATAAGGTTACGGTGTCTCTAAATCCACCACAAGCCAGCAAGAAAAAGTGTTGATCAAGAAGAGTAAGCGCCCTATTTTAACCAAGCAGCCACCGAATCGGAGGAGAAGAAACGATGGGATGAAAATCCAATTTTATGCCAGATAACCTTAGAAAACTTACAATCACGCACACAGTGAAATAATGATTCCTCATGGTCACCGCATCTTGAACAAGTTGGCGAGCTAACAATGTTCTTGTGATTAAGCAAGGCTAAAGTGGGGACAACAATATGACAAGCTAACAAAACCAAGAATTTGAATTTTTCAGAGACTTTCAATCTCCAAATCCAGCTCTAAGAAATATTAGTTTGATTGTTAGGTTCATGATGAGAGAGTAACCAACTATATCCAGTTTTAGTAGAGTATATTCCATTCTTGTTTTGAGGCCAGATGTAAGAATCCACAATTGAGGGATTGAAACTTAACCGGATGTTGTTGATTGCAACTGCTAAGTTTGAAGTGAGGATGGTGTAGAGAGTTTGAGTGTGGTGGCCATCATTGGTGATAATATCATGAACAATGAGGTGAATATCATGAATGTCAAGATACGGGACCTGAGTACCAAGAATGCCATGTTGACTCCAATTGTTGTACCAAAAGGAAGAAGAACCTGAACATACTCTCCAAGTATAACCTTTTTTAGGACATTTTTAGCACGGATAATAGAAGACCAAGTAGGCGAGCTATCGCGATGAGCTGAAGCATTAAAAATGAAATTCGGGCCACTAGAATAATTGCTGGAAAGGAGATTCACCCAAAGTTTGTCTGTTTGCTGCACCAATTTCCAAACCAGTTTCCCCAGAAGGTTAGAGTTTGCTTCTCTTGCTGCTCTAATACCTAGCCCTCATGTTTGCTTCGGGCTAGCAACCTTTTTCCAATTCACTAAATGGACACCTCAGTTATTATTACCTCTCCAAATGAAGTTGTGAGTTGTTTGATCAATGTTGTCGCAAATATTTTGGGGAAGCCAATTTATCTGCATGTAATAAGTTGGAATGGAAGATAAGACTGAGGAAGCAAGAGTCAGTCTACCTGCTTTGTTGAGGAGTTTGCCTTTTCATGACGCCAACTTATTTTGCATCTTATCTATGATAAATAAGAATTCACTTCTCTTTGGCTGCCCCCTCAAGATAGGGAAGCCGAGAGGGAGGTAGTGTTGCAGATTCCTGAAATTGTGGTGAGCGTGTGAATTTTAGCATGCGGAGTACCTGAAGAGAAAAAAAACTCGAGATTTGGACAAATTAATTTTTAATCCCGATGCCTTGCTGAACTCGTCAAATAATTCTTATACGATTTGGAATTGAGAGCTTTTAGCCTTGATGAAAAGAAGGACATCATCTACAAATAGAAGATGAGATAGATACGGTCATGTGTTGTTGATACAGATAGACTCCCACTTCCTTTGAATGACAATATTGTTGACAACAATTGATAGTTTCTCCATACACAAGATGAAGAGATAAGGCGAGAGGGGGTCACCTTGGCGAAGGCCATGAGTAGGCTTAAATTGCAGTTGCTTGTTACCATTCCATAAAACAGAGAAAATGGAAGAAGAGACACAATGCATAATAAGTTTGATGGTATTGTCTGGGAAACCAAAATCATGAAGGCAGTTATGGAAAAATTCCAAGTTGACATTATCTAAAGCTTTTTCTAGGTCCAGCATAAAAGCCACATAATCTTTCTTTTTTTTTTGGATTTTCTCATGAAATGAACAATTTCCTGCAAAATAATTAAATTATCAGTAGTGCTCCTAAAGGCAGAAAACTGCTTTGATAAGGTATCATTAAGGATCGGTCTGAGACGGTAAATTAAAACTTTAGTGATAAGCTTATACACAATATTGTAAAGGCTAATAGGTCTATGAAGGATAATAATTAAGCTATGTTTACGGACGTACTCCCATATATTTTTTTTAGGAAATACTACAATATGTTTAACTATTGGCTTTTGGTCACAAGACAAAAATCCGTGTACTTTCAGCTACCGAATAAGTGCATCACAGAAACATTGAAAGCGATGATGAGTCCACATGTCCATAAATGATAAGAAATACCTGAAGAATAATAAATGAAAAGGAAAAAGAGATTTTCTCTCTGGGCCATTCAAGATAAATATGAGGCATATAACAAAAAAAGAAGATAAATATGAGGCAAAGAACAAACTTTACATGAGATATAAATATGGTCCTGAATTGTTACACCCACCAACCCTCCAAAAGAACATTCAAACGCTGAACTGTTGAACTCTTTGAACTAACATTTTTTCATGATCTCTTGAGCAACACATTATTCTATCTACCACACGCTTGATATAAATTTAGATTTTTTTAAATGGTAGATAAATTTTTCTTGACAAAATATATAAGTCTAGACTCTAAAAAAAAGTATAAATCTAGATTAAAAGACTCGCATTTGCACTTTTTAAATTTTTTCTTTCGTTATTGTCTTATTATTAACAAAAAAAAACTTGATTATTTTTAGTTTAAAATATTAAATATATTTTAGCTGACTTTTACTAATATTCAGTTACACTTCACATAATACATAACCTCATTATATTAGCCACCCATGAATTATTTATAACTTAATATTGATTTTGCCTTTACAAAAAGGATTGATTCCAAAAATACATTTTATCCCCTCTCTCGAACCAAAGGCAACAAGCTTTACAATACCTGCCCGCAAAGGAACAGACACTTAATTTGGTAATTGAATCAACACACTCTTCAATTTAGTCCTTAAATTATTAAAACCTATAAAATATTCGTAAGTTATTCGCTCATCCAAATGTTTAAGTCCGCTGTTAATTGGAACATTTGTATACTTGGTTCTTAAATTACGAATATACATCAATATTGTTCCTAAAGAGCGGTCTGAACAATTTTTAATTTTCAACCAGGCCTAAAAACAAATTCAAAATATGGCATTTTTAAGTGGCATTTACCATGGGAAGGGTTAATTCTTTTCTACCATGGAAAATGTCACTTTTTACCTACACATGAAGGTGTAACAAGTTGCTACATGTTT
>Ga0209282_1001735_pt1 | contig 12192 bp, 6 predicted proteins | sample Mtrugardesep15_FD_187529 | JGI IMG/M metagenome (GOLD analysis project Ga0209282, IMG submission 187529) | Root nodule microbial communities of legume samples collected from California, USA - M. trunc garden sep15 (SPAdes) (version 2) | ecosystem: Host-associated > Plants > Roots > Nodule...
TTTTTTTTTTTTTTACTATTTCCATGCTAGCTAGTTCTTCTTCTCATCAACATCAACCTCATTCACCTCTTACCCCTTCAAAATGTCAACATTGAATATAAATGGCGATAACAATCAAATAAATCAATACAACTACAAAGTTAATTATAACATGCATCCTCCACAAATAGAAGACAATGATAAAAATATAATTTATCATTTCTAAATTGCATCATACACTCATTTTTGTTTTAAAATTGATAGTCGCACACTTATTATTTATTCTACAGGTTAACGGGAGTTGAATTGATGGATTCTTATATTCTTATAGATGTATAGTTAATGATTTGTTATATCATAAGGGTATTTGTATTTCTAGATTGTCATAAGAGTTGTCACAAAATAGATGTCGGTATATCATAATAACTCTAAATTTATATAGTTTAAACACATTTACAAATGGAAAAATATAGAAATAAAATAATCAAATTTTTTATAGTTACTATTGAAAATATTGATTAATATATACTGATTTTTCTTAATAAAGATTAGTATATACTTTTGTGTGTGCTAATCCACTCGTGTTGGTCTGGTAGTATTAACTTAAGATTTGGAAGTGCACTTCTCCTAAAGTTTTAACGTATGATTTTAGTGTCAATTTGAGCGAGCTAAAATAACTTATTAAAAAAGAAGGAAAATGTTAACGAGTGTTCTGACGAGTGTCCTGAACACTCTTTAACATCCAAAGTTGTAAGATTTTATGAAAGTTTGTGCATTTATTGCATTAAAAATTGAAGTCATTAATTTTTTTAAAGAATAGTAGTAATTTTTTTAGGGTGCTACTATTTCAAGCGAGAAACTTACGATGAAAGTATCACGAAGTCTTGGTAACCGTTAGATTAGGTGCTTACTAGAATACATGAGTTGATGAAAATACAAAAGCTGTGTGGCAGTATAATTACTTACGCTATCATGAATATTTCATGATCTTTATATTCACGAGATTTAACATTATCCAAAGAGTGTCTCAAAGGAACACGTCAACAACGTACTTAAAAAAACTTTTGTGAGTGTGTTCAAGAGAGTTGGATTTGTAACCAGGACCTCAAAAAAATGGACAATGCCAACATCTAGAGGGCTTACTAAGGATATCCATGTCTTGATAGAGTACAATGTAAATTATCATTCAACTCAACTACTTTTGGTCCTTGCCGTTGCATTTTCAAACCTTCCTTGACGGTAGTGATGGGCTATCACCACCTACCTACCTGCCCAAACCACATCTCTCATTACTACTGATAAAAATACTTATCATATTTTAGAAGTCAAATGCTTATTTCCAAAGGGTGATGATATATTTGAATATATTTAACATAGTAGCTTTTTTGACTCGGAATATTTCACAATTCACATGCGCTACTAGAAACATTTGAAAAACATTTGTATAGTAAGTTATTTTTGGTGAGTGTACAAGTTGTTGAATATTGAATATTGACGGTGAATAAAACTATCTTTCATCATCAATATCATCACCAAGATGTTATTACATAGGCCTCGCTTGCCACATGTTTAGATCTCACTTTATTTTTTAAGATTATTCTATATTATTATTATATTTATGATTTTGATTTTATTATTATATCAGATTAGATTAGATTCTCTCTCCCTCAGCCACGACCCTCTTTCTCTTTCTACAAAATTGAATCAACCAACATCCACCACCTTTTACAAAATTAATAATAATTTAGTAACACATCTTTTTCATCGAAATTTTTAGTCACACATCTAAAAACTCAAAACATTGAAAAAGAAGAAGAAAAAAAAAAAAGTGAAACCCAAACCCTTTGGTTTTTGAGTATTGTAATGGTGTAATAAATAAATATCAGAATAACAGTTAACTTGTGTTTTCTTCTTCTTCTCTTTTCTGAACGAAGCTTTGTTGGCGGTGTTGATGGCGCCTCCGAAGCTTTTCGTCTTCGCTATTTCCGTTGCCCTAATTTTCTCCTTCGTTACTTCCGAAGCCGATGTTTCCATCCAAGATTCTGATTCCTCTGCTCTTAAGATCCAATTAGATCAACTCAATTCTAAGATCCAATTTCTCGGTATCAATCCAAAATCTCTATTTTATCATTGTATTTCGATTCATCCACTTTCAATTTTAGTTGTTAGTTAATTACACTGTTTGCTCGATTAAACTAACTTTCGATGTGATTCAGTTGTTTATGTTTTCAATTAGTTTAAATTACTCAGCAAATTTTTGTTGCTAGTAATTTACAAATTTAGGAACTTTTATATTTTATATATTATATAAACTTTTATATTTGTGAATTGTGATTTTTGTGGTTAATACATGTTATTGTACTTAATTTTGTTTTGAAGAGTCTCAAATCAGTGAGAAAACACAAGAATTGAAGAAAAAGGATCAAGTAATAGCAGAAAAAGAAAAACTTTTCCAAGATAAATTGAGCAGCATTCAGTCCTTGCAGAATGAGGTTGCTTCTCTTCAGGTGAGATCACTTTTGACCAGACCCTGTGCCAAATTTTTCTCTTTAGGGATTTTTCATACATAAGGAATCAAATAGTTATATTATATTTGAAGCATTTTTGAATCACTTAATTGATGGGATCATATACTCACCACTTGGTGTTATTTGCTTAAACCCTTCAAAATTCTTTTTTTTTTTTTCCTCAGAAAAAAGGGTCATTGGATGCTGAGGAGCAGGTTGGAAAGGCTCATGCACGGGCCGGTGAACTACAGAATCAGGTCATGTATGAATGAGATAATTGATATATTATGCAATGATTGTTATTCTTTGTGCATAGTCTGAAATTATTAATGCAGGTTGACAAGCTTAAAAGCGAACTCGAAGCACAAAACAGTGAGAAAGTGAACTGGGAATCTCGGGTAGCCAAGTTAGAGAAAAAGATCCATGATTTGAACTCAAAACTAGAGGATGTAAGTTGTCCACTTGGCTAGATTGTTCAATTCTGTTTTGAAGTAAATCTGAGTTTTATGACTAGTTCCTATTGTTCTTTGTGTGTGTGTGTGTATTATTGCAAAAGAAGTTTTGCAGTCATGGAACTTAATTTACTCTTTTGAAAAATACTTATACTTAGTTTATTTATATTTCACTTTTTATTTCTCGTCTTTTTGCAAAATGAGATGTTTATTAAGTAAACCTTGCCATGCTCAATGCTCGTAACTGGAAGGGCATCGTCCTCTTTGCTTTTTATTAACGTGTCTTCTTTTCTTTTCCCCTCTTGTCTTGGTGGTTTCTGCTGAAAGTTGCTGGATTATAAACACATTCTGATTGTGATCAGCATGCTCAGAAGTTACCTCTGCTAACTTTTTTTATCTGTATAATTCAGTCCACCTTTACTACACTCCCACCGCTACCACTTCCTAAGGTTATTCACATTGCCTATTTTGGGTCATTGCTGTTCTCAAAATCATCGTCGCTAGCCAAATGTGCAGTTGTCATGATTCATGGCAGCTATGGGCCTAACCACTTAATGAAAAAAAAATTAAGATATTATTATTTATATTTCAAAAATATTCATCTATAACCCTCTAATGATGTCAGTTTATTATCAAAACATAATCTTTTTGAGGATGATTTGACTTGAGTAGTGTATTCTCCACAGGTTCAAAAGATAAATGAGGAACAAAAGAAACAAATCCGCAAAACTGAACGTGCTCTTAAAGTTGCCGAGGTATGTGAGACTGTGAGTGCATACATTTTCTTGCCAATGTTGTGTAGGATGGTGGTGATTTTGATGAAAGTTTTTGTTTTTCTATTGATATTCTTATTCAGGAAGAAATGTTGAAGGCAAAGCTAGAGGCAACTACCAAAGCAAAAGAGCTGAGCGAGGTAATAATTTATTAATTGAGCCCCTAAACTATGTGATCTTTTTAAACATTGTTAGCCACCAGAAAACCTTAAAAGTAACCCATGATTATTAGCAACAGTGTGGCTTCAATTTAAAACTGAAAAGAATTGTTTAATTCATGCCGTTTTCTTGTATATAGATGAATGAAGGAAAGCTTGCACAAATATAAATAGTTCTCCTAGTAAAAAAATTCCTTATATTATGTGATATTAGTAATTGGTTCTATTCCTGATTTCAAATTTTACTATAAAAATAAACTACCAGACAAGGTATATTGTGGATTTCAAATTTTATTAATTGATGCTTACTGGTGTTAATGATCAGACTCATGGTGCTTGGCTTCCTCCTTGGCTTGCTGTACACTATATTCGTAGTAAGGTGAGTTTATGTTGTATGCTCTGTGACGTTTGTTAGAACAGCCTTATTCACATCATCTAATAATTTTATTTTCTTTTTTGTTAGTCCGTGGTTGAGAGTCATTGGAATGAACATGGGAAGCCTCTGTTGGAAGTGATATCTCAAAAGGTACTATATGATATTTATTTTGGCTGTCAGTCTTATGTTTTCTTCTGCTACTTCAATACATTATAGATGCAGGTTTAATTCTTCTTCTTCAGCACACACAAGTCCTATTGATTTCTGTATTTTGACGCTTTTCCTATGCATTCTAGGCCCTAGAGAAAAAGGCACAAGCTGGAAAGTGGGCTGAACCTCACGTGGAAACAATTAAAACCGTAAGTCTATCATTTATATCTTTCATTCTTTTGATCTTTAGGTTACTGCAATTACTGTGCCCTGTGGTTAGATGGTGGATTTGCTTTATCCACAATTTGTTTGTTTTACCCTCGTTGACCATTTAGGAGTTTCAACATTGGCAGAAAGCTCCTAGTTTGTTAAATACTCGGGCAAATTAGGTTATATCATTTCTCACTCTTCCTTTTTTTCAACTGAAGAAATGGGTTCCAGCTGTGAAAGAACAGTGGTCTGTGGTGAAAACAAAGGCTGAACCTCATGTGCAAGTACTGACTTCGAAGACTGTTGAAGTTTACAAGTCCTCAAAGGACGCACTTGCTCCCCACTTGAACAAGGCAAAAGAATGTGTAGATCCTTATTATCAGGTATTAGTTTCTTCATTGAACTGTATGGTTTGTTTGGTTATGTTTGTCTTGAGGTATTCTCAACTGGTTGACAGGAAGCTCGAAAGTTTAGCAAGCCATACATTGATCAGGTCGCTACTGCGGCTAAACCTCATGTTGAGAATGTACAAGTGGTTCTGAAGCCCTACACAAAGAAGGTTGTTCTTGCTTATGGGAATTTCTTGGAATCAGCCACTGCATATCATCGCCAGGTTCAGATTTTACTTTCCCACTATTTATATAGCTCTGCTAATCCTCTTGTATTATTTTTTTGAATGGCAAATGTTAGTAATTAGTTGTTAGATTAGTTTTTTTTCTCCATCCGGGTTTCAACCCAGAACCTCCAACTCCTTATCCCTTAGCTCTAACGAGCTGAGCTACCCAACCCCTCCTGATCCTCTTGTATTTGTTGTTGTTGTTGTTGTTGCTCCTGCTGTTGTTAGCAAGGCCGGCAATGTGTGATTTTATTTAATGCTGTATATCTCCTGCTCCATACTGTATTTGCACACCAGATAATTGAAAATAGAACCTTCAGTTGGCTGTCTGTCTTTTGAAATTTACAGCTGCTTTATTTATTCCCACAATCTGAAATCTAGTCAAAGCCAACTTGATATTATGACATCACCGTACTAATGTTTCCTCATCGTAGGGAGCTGTGTGTCTTCTTTTCATGTTATGCATATTTGGAGATTGCAACATGATATAGACATGGCAGTTACCCTTTCTGCATATCATTTTGTGATGGGAATGTGAAACTACGATTTTGATTTTATTTCCCTCACTGCTTATTCTCTGAAATTCTTATTAGTTCCAGATCTTGAATGGTTTGTTTTTTAATAGTTCACTTCTTAGCTCCTTTTTGAGTGTTGAATTGTCTTTTGTTATTCAAGGTCCAAGCTACTGTTCAAGAGACGCTGAAAAAGCACGAGATTACTAGACCCCTTGCTACTAAAGAATTGGAATGGTTTGCGGTATGTATAGGAGTATTTTCTATATCCTAAATATTATTACTAAAATTTAAATATGGTTAGGTGGTTTGACAAACATATCAAATTGAAATTATGCAGGCCTCTGCCCTTCTGGCCTTGCCTATTATCTTAATAGCTAGAGTTTTTTCTGCCATTTTCTGGTTAGTCTTAGATGTTTGTTTTTTCTTTTTAGACACATACTGATTTTTTTTCTCTCTTTCCATATATGCACTTCCTCCTGATATTTCTAGTTGTATTTGTATTGAAAAAAGAGCACATAGTTACAAAGGTTTTATCGTCTGCAGCAGCAAAAAGGCGAGTAAACCCGCTCGAAGTGGAAACACCCACCGTCGTAAAGCTAAGCGAGGTCATCCAGACAAGTAGATAACATGAAGTTGGCTCCTGGTTTATTTTTTTCGGAGAGAAGTTTAGGTATGTTGTTCTGTTATTGTAGCATACATGATCCGAAGCATGCTTTGATATTTACCATAAGCCATGTTATTGACATGCGTGTCTGGTATGGGTTGCTTTGTAAATAATACATTTAACTCATTTGTCACCTTGAATTTTTGATTTAGAAAGTTGAATAGTATTTACATCATCATGTAGATCTAATTTTTTTTATTTGGGGAAAACTGTTTTGGGTGTTCAATTGAACACCTTTGGATGCCTTGTGTGATCTTAAATGTGCATATCCGACTTTTACAAAACATGTCTCAAAGTCAAACAGAGAGTAATGCATAAGCTTATGTTACGCACATGCTTGGCATGTATGTCTGGTATGGGATGCTTTGTGTGATCTTAAATATGCATATTTGACTGGTGGCAAAACGGGTCTGATCCATCAGGCCGACCTGTTTAACCCGTCATTTTAGATGGGCTACCTGAGGTTTTGAGCCCACCCCGTTTAACCTGTTGAAAAAGCGGGGTGGGGCATGCTGGCCCGTGGGCTTATGAAAAAAGTTTATTTAATTTTTATTGTACTAATGAATAATAAATGTCTCAATTTTAAAGTTTTTTCCGCTAAAAATAATTCGACAATTCTTTAATTGACATTGTTTTTCTCTTTATGTGGGATTAAAATGAGAATAAAATGATAATGAGAAAATAAAATTGACTTTTAATAGCGGTGGCATATTATTTTAATAACCTTAGTCACAAACCCTAAGTTGGCCCGCCCCGCCCCGCCCCACCCTATTTTTGGCGGGCTAATAGGGGGCTGGGCCTAAACAGGATGGTTGGCCCGCATTGCCATCCCTAGGTGGCATTTTCTGAGTGAGCATCTTATTGGTAGAGGGAAGGGTAGGCTAAAAGTGGAGGAAATTCAGGAATCGTTAACTGTCTCAGCAGTGGGACTTAGTGTGATCTTAAAAACTTATGAAAATCAGGAATCGTCAACTGTCTCCACAGTGGGACTCAGGATGCCTTGTGTGATCTTAAATATGCATATCTGACTGGATGCTTTGAATTTTTTTTCTTTTCAAAAACTTAGATTTCAGAGGACACACCCTATACTTCTCCATTTGATTAGAAGAGTATATATTTAGGTCCAAAACGTTTGAGAAAAATATTATGTTTAATTTTTCTTTCCTTTTTTTAACTATAAAAGCACCATTTTATCTTAACTATCTTCTCTGTTTAAATAGGTTTGTGAAAATCCTTGAAAAAGGAAACAAAATTAAAATTCAATATTTTGTCAAACCGAGCAGTCTCTTAGTTGATTACTACTTTGAAATGTGAGAACCGAGAGTACTGGAGTTTGGACATCTGAATTTTGGCTTCTGACATTGATCATCATAAACAGAAATATGAAGTAATGAAACTATGAATTAACTTAGACAATGTAGCATTTCATTAATAAGTTTATAGATTTTAGCTTTCTATGATTCTGTTTTTGTTTTTTACTATTCATAGTTCAATATAGCGCTGAAAAACACTTTCTGTATCTTGCAGATGGCTGGCACATGTGGGGCTACATATTTATTTGAACGTGGGGCTTGAATATTGCACTTCTTTTTGGGTTAGGTAAATTTAGGATGTTTCACTGTAGAGTTGGGCGCACAATATTGTTTGGGTGTTCATGTATTATGGCTGTTATATTTGTTATTAGACCTGGTACTCACTCTTTTATGTTGATTTTTTATTTAAAATTTATAGACACTAGCAAAAGCGTTTCCACTTTCAAGTTTGTTTATTAGAATTAGAGTGCCTATTCCGGTTGTCTGTATACTATAAGTTTATCACACAAAGAAACTGATTCATGGTTTATTCTTTGTTGGAACTTCATGTTTCCCTTTTTCGTTTGGTTTATTCTTCATGGTTTATTCTTTGTTGTTAATCAAGTCTATTGAAATGTCCTCTGAAATTTGTGGTTCAGTGGACAAAAGTACAATTTTCAATTTCATTACGATAAGACACACTGTGAATTTTAAAAGCACTTGTTCACTTCATCTAAGAGTTAAGTATAACAGTTTTTTTTGCTAACATAACATTTTTCTTGTGTCTAAGAAATTGCATTGTGGTTTTTGGGCAGTTTATCATAATTAGGCATATAATGCATATTCTTTCTTTAGAAGTTTTGATTTTTTAATCCATGCTGCAATGCTGTGCCGTATATCTATACAGTTTATGCACCGAGCATCTGTTATTAATACATCCTTTGCTTGGATTGGGTGTGGGCAATGGGAGCAAATTTTCGTTTAGATTTACTCGTCACCTGTATCTACGACAATTTTTTCTGGAAGTTTATTTGTTAAAGACATTTTTATTTGCAATTAATCGTATTTTGAATACAACTACAAGAGGCTGCTGAGCAATTTTATCATATCTTGCAACTATAACAGATCATAACCTGTTAATTAATTACTTTGGTTTATATAAATTTTATAAGGGTGAGGGATATGTTTGCGCTAGAAGCCGTCTTGTTTACTGACCTAAATATCGGTTTAGGCAATTAACCAAATGATTAGTTGTGCAATCACGTCTCTCATTTCCGTATGCATATTTCTGTCTACATCGATGGGATTAACAGGATGTCCCTTAAAAAAAAAGACCAGGTGTCTTATTCGAACATTTAAAAAATCACAACACAAGCAAAAAATGACTAAAAAAATCACATTGTTTTGTATGTTTTTGGTTGTCCCATAAGTTGTCCAAATTTTTTTTTTCAAATATAATTTTTCTAACAAGACATTCGTTCAAACTTTACAAAGACTGCGTATCTGTACTTGTTATAACCCCTTAGTTTTTTTTTTAAATGTCGTTTTAGAATAATACTCTCCAATCAAAGAATTGAATTTTTGATTTTTTTTTCTTCTTATACCCTCATTTTTGGTATAATATTCTAATTAGATAGTTTTCCTTAGTTTTTTACCCTAATTATATCCTCATTATTACTCCCTCCCTTCATTCTAATATTGTAATTATTATCTCTCAATTTGTTATATTTTCTCTATTTTGTTCGTAATAGAAATTTATTGGTGGATTAAATGACGTAAACAATTATCCATATTCTAATTGTTAGCCCCAATTTTCTTTTAAAGAATTTTTTGCCCCAATTAAAACCAACGTATGGAAAAAAAATCAATGAAACGCAGATAATATAATTGGAAAATAGGCAAGGTAAACAATAACATTAAAAAAGTTATTTGGTGCAAAGGCTACTGCTTTTTTAGTAACCCTCACGAAACTTTGAAGCACATTTAAAACTATTTATAGATAACCACTATATTATTTATTCATATTCAAATCTAACCAATTACTGGTCTCCTAACGATAATTAATTTAGTAGGAATTAGGCCAGTAAGTATCTAGACCCATGCAACTCTCCATTCCCATGTACCTATTGCCATTTGAGTCATTATTGCTGTTGCTCATGGTTTCTAGTACTCCAATATTATTAATAATATTCTGATCTGCATGAACATAGTTATTGTCTACACTCATATTCATTGTTGCATGAGCAAAGTGTGGGGAATGTTGCATTGGCCGCAAAGTGGTTTGTGTTGTAGTGATAGCTCCTCCTCCGCCCGATCCAAGGTTCAAATTAACCCCTGAAATGCTGAATCCTTCGCCTCCTGTTGCTGAAAATGCAGGGTAGTTCAACTGGGAATATTGCATCATTGGTGCGGTAGTACTACAGTTGATGTAATTATTATTATGATTCCGTTCATAAAGGAAATTATGAGGAGCAGAAGGAAAATCTCTCTGCAGATACTGCATCATTGGTGGTGGCATCGATATCAGATTTATGTTATTAGGACCTATTTCCTGCATGCTATAAGGATTCAATCCTGCTCTTGTATTGTTGGAATTGGAATTACAAGGGTACTTTTTTCCACTGCCACTCTTCTTGAAAATTCGACAAATCACCCATTCATCCTGCTGCACATGTCATGATGTCACAATTAGTTAGTTAGCTCATTTTCTTTTTGAAAAATAAGGGCATGCAATGCAACTATTAAATATACAAGTAAAGTGCAAGATTGTCGGCATCATATTGAAATTTTTGTTGAGTCTACCACAATTTTAAAAAATCGACTTAAGGTGAATGATGATTTATGGACACATTTTCAGATTATATCTCATCTAATCTAACATGTTAAAAATTATAAATTTAGAGTATGACTCAAGTCATTTGAGAACATGTGATCGAAACAATTTCACATAAACTCCCTCATTTCTTTTTCTTTCACATAAACTAAGTCATATAAGGTTGCTTAAATTGGAATTGGTTTAGATGCACTCAACATCTCGATATTGTTGTTTAATGAAGATTAGACATTTCAAATCTTAAAGCAATTTTTTCATTGATTTAATACTATCAAATTGGAGCATCCAATTTTAATCGGACGGTTACATATCCTTGAACACTTATAGTCGACTGCACATAAACCCGATCTTACTTAAATGGATATCTTAGAGTCACCTCACTTTAAAGCAACTTGAGAAATTTAAATTACTCCATGATAAGCTCCAAAAATACTCAAAATGGGTTCCTTATTTGTCCCGTATGTCTTAAAATTGGTCATGCAAATCGGAAACGGTGAAAAACTTATGAATGTTGGATTCCCATGAGATGCTTATAATAATATACTTATTAAATTTTGGGTTCAATAAACTCAACTTTACAAATCCACTTGTAAGGTTAGATATGTGATATGTCTTCCACTTATAAATATTTTTTAGACCATATACTTAATTATAGACACTCAACACAGATCTAGGATAGTTATAAATATATATGTAAAACTCTATCATCTGTAATTAGTGGAGGAATAACTTTCTTACAATTAATATATGATGACTATAGCAAGGATGACGTGCAAGCTTTTATAGATGTAGAGAAAAAGATAAAGAAAACACAGATGTAAAATTCAACCACATTATTAATAAGCTAAGGACTTAATTATTGCCATAAATCTATATCTGTATGTATTGGTACTACCTTGTTTGTTCTAAAGGTGGATTTAGAGTGAATGCGGTATTCATGCATGACCCAATTACTTTTCTCTCCTCTAGGAGCTCTGCCTTTGTAAAAGACCAAAGTCTTCTTCATTCCAACCAACTCCGATGTAACACTGTCAAAGATTTCTCTGTCTTTCCCTGTGGTCTTCCAGTATCCGGTGTTTGTTGCTCGATTGGTTCTCACACCTGTCGGATATTTACGATCTCTCATATTGAAAAAGTACCATTCCTTTTCTCCCATCTTTGCCTTCCCTAAAATATTCATGCATGAACTATTAAATCTTTAAATTAGCAAAAATACACAAACCTCAGTTAGCTATAGTCTTGAAAGTTGAGACTCTTCCTTTTATTTTTTTGTTAGAAAATGAAAGCACACAATACATATGAGCTAATTATATATATAGCACATAAATCTTTATACGCAATTTTTTCTTTCTTAATTGTTTAATGAGAATATCAACATCATATGAAAATGTTTAAAACTATATATAGTGTGCGTGCATATTATATATTGTGTATGCACATAAATCATATAAGGTTTTCTTTTTATGGGACTAAAATAATCATATAAGGTTTCCTTAAAAAAAAATCATATAAGGTTATACACACACATATACATACACACTAGTGCGCGCGTGTGCGAATACATACCTGGTAGCTCCCATGGTTCAGATTTATTGAGATCTATATCAGTTATTGCTTTGCCTGTAAAACTAGAATCTGATATCTTGTTTATGAGATAGCAAGTGATG
>Ga0209282_1001736_pt1 | contig 12191 bp, 5 predicted proteins | sample Mtrugardesep15_FD_187529 | JGI IMG/M metagenome (GOLD analysis project Ga0209282, IMG submission 187529) | Root nodule microbial communities of legume samples collected from California, USA - M. trunc garden sep15 (SPAdes) (version 2) | ecosystem: Host-associated > Plants > Roots > Nodule...
GTTTGAAAAAAAAAAAAAACAGAATAACAGTACGTAAAAACTTCTCTAAAAAAAAAAACACTACGTAAAAACTGTTACAAAACATAGACTACTCTCAAGCCACCCCACAACCCCAATACACTTACATTCTCCGAAACAAATATCTAACACAAGAGTATAAGAGAAAGAAAATAGTCAAATATAAAATTAAAGTGTTTCTAATCGGTGTATCTTGTAAAAAAAAACTATAGATCATATACATAATCTTAATGTCCATCTTCCTTTACAACATGTATATTTTCAACCAACACTATATCTACATTTATAAAAAATGATACATATGCCTTATAGTTGTCGTCAACAATACAAAATAATTATCATATTCCACCATAAAAGTGTAATCATTGTGATTGAAGCTAAATTACACCAAACAACGCATTAATTCACTTAACAATTATTGTTCAAACTTCAAAAGAACTATCACAACTGGAACCCACAATCTTTTTTTAACTAATGTTGAATTATATTGGATTTAGCGATTTATTGTAAAAGTTTATTACTTGAGGAATAATCAAATGGACCAATATCAACACATTACATACTAGTTGTTACATTTAATTTTTTACCCTTACGTTAACGGGTAAATTAACAAACTCGTCCTGAGACAACTAATCCAGTTTAAAACTAGTGTTTGCCACCTCATCGGGTCAATTTAAAAGTATTTTTTTTCATTTAGTTTTTTCTATTGTCACAATTCTATTTTTTAGCAATCTACTTACAATTTATTGGACCCGTTTTCTACTAGAAAGGTAAGTAGGTTAGGTATTGGGATTTAAATTTATTTTTCTCTTTGTTGTTCTGTATCGTTCTCCATTGCTCCTACTCATTATAGTTCATGGATGTTGGACTAAGTAATGAGGATTAAAGGTCTGTTCAGGTGTATATGAGGGGAGGACTTTGGACAAAAAGAAAGAGAAAAGGAAGATAGAAAATAAAAAGATTGTCCTCCAACTTGAATGATGGAATTTATTATTATTCCTCATCATACCAAATCCTCTTAAAATGGGGAATTCGAAAATAGTGTAGGAGGAATAATTTTAAGGACTTAAATAAATTCTTCAAATGAGGTGTAAGACCTTATTACTTATGAGCTCAATTGGTTTAATCTCATTTAAGATGGGTGGATAGTTCCGGAAGATTGATCATATATATTTGTCACCGCTTTGTATGTCATATTCAACTAATTTTCAAGCATAAAAAACATGTTCAAATCAGTTACAAAGATAGGCTCAAATTTGTTACAATTTATGACATTATTACAACTGATGAGAAATGATCACAACACCCCAAGATAACATTAAGGATTAGTATATCAATCCTCATTCATGCAAACAAGCTAAGCTTATTTAAGGACATTTTTAGGTTTGAACTAATTTAAATAATGATATGATGAGCAAGGTGTTTGATATCCATTGGATACGTCATCTTTGGATTAGAAAAACTATTGTACGAAGTTAATGCAGTGATGTTGTTAAGAGCTGATGTGGGATGAAATCCATCGTAAAAAAGGTACTCATTTCTATTTGAGCATGGTATTGAATCACGAATACACATCCCATCCAACCCCACTGGACAACAAGGAGCATTCACCACTTTAAAACCTGAAATACAAAAAGATCATATATATATATATGGCATTAAAATTATTAATCTAGAATATGCATTAAAATTAAATGAAATGCTTACCAAGTGAACTGTCTAGGGTGCCAGCAGTACTATTTATAAAGATAAATTTGGAATCATGATGTTGGATATTGAATTTATCTACAAGAGATCTAAGCTTGTGACTGAAAATTAATGTATCAATATTTTGCTTTTCAGCACATAATCCAAGTTTCCCACTTGTAGCGATGGCATGTGGGGTACAACCTATTTGGCCCAGTCCAACTAGCACAAATTTTCTTGCCCCAACTTTATGCAAAGTCTGTCCACCAAAATTAGCATTTTATCTTATTTCACATAACAAAAAAAAATTAAAAGATGTATTTTTTGAGAGGAAAAATTAGAATATATATACCTGTATATAATGGGATAATTGGTTGATAAGAATTTTAGCATACTGTTCGGGGTTATAGATGTGACTTGTTGAGTAGAGTAAGGGTTGGTAGTAATTGTTTATGTAGTCGTTGCTTCCTATATTAACATAATACAAGCACTTATTCAAATGATGTTTGGCTTTTGGCAAACCTCCAAGCTTGGCAGCAATTCTGGAAACTATTTTTTTATGATTTTTTATTTGTAATCCTAAAGCGATATTATCACCCTGCATATATTAATCGATCATTGAAAATATGAATACATCATCTAAATTTTAAAGCATACCAAATATTAATCAATTATATATAGAGGGTGAACGAATAAAGATGAAATACACACACCATACCACATTAAGTTTGCCGGTCTCATTGCGAATTCCAGCTGCACCAGATGCATAGTTAACACCTTTAAGTATGTCTGAACCAATAGTGTTTGCAAAGGGTGGGATGAATTTCTTGAATCCTAGCAGTTGGCCTACAACAGTAAATCATTAGCTTGTGTGAGTTCAACAAAAAAAAAAAATAGATATGGAAATACAACAAAGAATACACACACGTTATCATATGTTTGTAGTTTTTTTTTAAAGAAAAAATATGAATTTGAATAAAACATCTAAAATTGCTTCAATGGATAAGTTATTTTGAACAGTTTCTCTTAAAATCTCTAAACATTAATCTCTAACTTATTAAAAATGAAAATCACTTTTTTCAAAATTTGTAACAAGCGAATCCATAAGGAGTATTTAATTATATCCGTGATCATATGAACAAAGTTTCTTTTTTGGTCGGGTTTAAACCATAAATCTTACAAATATTATGTATTGCCCGTACCACGAGGACCATTAACAAAGTTTCTAACCAATATGAAGTGTGCACTTAACCACCGGAAATGCAGATTAAAATTTAAAATCTTGGTTTTGAGTTTCTAAAGTCTAGCTCAACAAGTGTGAGGTTGAGTAGTGATAACCACGTCAGAAAAAGATTCGCTCTAGTGTGATTATTCACCAGAGAATTCAGTACCCTTTATCCATTTTAATTATTTTTTTAATAATTAAAACTGCAGGTGGTAAAAGAAAAGGATTGAATGAGATTTCATTTGAGGGAAATGCACTGGAGAGGATCTCCTCCCCCGTCATTTTACAAATCCAAAAAATTATAAAATACTTTTTTGAAGAAGTTAAACTCATCCATCCAAAAAATTAAAGGATATTGCTTGTTGGCCAGACATATTACAATCACGAAAAGGACACGACATATTATAACTTTTAGATGCAAATTAAACACAACTTTGCTTTTATTCTCTCTCCCAATATAGTGTGCATGTGTCATCCACTCATTTAACAAGTCGTGTGTTTGTCGTGCGTTAAAGTGTCGTGCTTAATAGTAGTGCTCAACATTAAAACATTGATATTGAATTTACAATAAATTCTAAAGTAAGAGAAATCAATAGACATATAAATAGATAGATATAAGGATAAGTGATTTTAATGGTGCATATGATATTACCAATTATATCAATTGATGTTCGACCATTGGTGAATCTTCCTGTTGGACGCCCTTTTAAGAAGTCGATGCCGTATGGTTTGTAATTAGGTTTTGCATGAGTTTGAAGATTGTTGTTGTTCCCACTGTCAGACAAGGAGTCACCAAATATAAAAAGGCAAGGCACTTGAGTTAATTCTCCATGGACACAATGTTGCATGAAACATGCAGCAAAGAGAAGAAGATGCAAAACCAACCATGTTTTAGCCTTAAAAGCCATCAATTTCTCTAAGTAGTATGAAAATTGGGATATAGTAGATGAGTCTCTATTGATCACAAAATAGAGAGTGTGTATATATGGTGTTTGTTGTCAAAATATCAGAACAAGTATTATAATGAAGCATCGACAACGAGATTTGGCAAGTTAATTAATATTTATCATTTCTTTTTGTATCTATATGTGATCTTCGAATCTTGAAAGAATAATAGTCATCGTACAAACCAAAAATAAACAGATCATGATCAATAAATAAATAAATAAAGAATTCTCTTTGATTATTTAAAAAAAAGACAATAATTCTATTAGAATATGTAAATATCTTTTATATTTAATATATATCTTTATTAAAATGTTCAATATCTTTTATATTTAGTATGTATCTTTTGCGTTTGGTAACATCTTTAATAGTCAAGATACTAACGACTTAACTATCAATACGCTACCAATAATAAAAGATACATACTAAATATAAAAGATATCTACATATTCTAATAAAAGTATTGTAATAAATATAATAATTATTTACATATTCTTATTTCTAATAGAATTTTAAATTACTTTACAAAATTGCGTGTGTTTTTGGTGAATCAATTTGCTGATTTTTTTTTTAGGGACAATTTGCTGAATTATATATCTTTTATGAGGTGTGAAAATATATCACTTGCTATTTTTTAGGGTCAACCATTTTTATTTTATTATTTATGGCAAATGGTGTAGCGCATGGCTCATTATAGTAGTATAATTTTATTTCCTCAACAAAAAAAAAGTAGTATAATTTTATTGTATGAAAGGCTGCTTATACTTTTTTTTAGGGGATAACGCTCCTTATAATTTTATTTTTGAAAGGTTATATTTTATTTGTTAGCTCACGTGAATATGACAATGAAATTTTTGATCAAAACAAAATTGGTGTGTGTCATGTGCTCTTTTGTTTTAGACAGTGGAGGGTTAGGTATCTTCTTTTGACCGAGCTTATGTTTCTTGTGACAATTTTTTATGAGTTTCTGGCTGGAATATGTGAGTATTATAATATTGTTTTGCTGAATATGTTGATTTCACACAGTTTCGTTATGACTAGCCTATATATGAACGTTTACTAGAATGAATCTCAATTTCCATTATTGTTTTCATTCTGCATGAAAACACCATTGCATAACCTGAAAGCAATCCATTGGTTGAATATAAAAATGCAAAACTATAAACAATTCAATAAAGGTCATTTACATCATGTAATCAATGAAAAACTTATTTGGCTCAATTTGAATGAATTCATACAAATAACTTCAACCTATTGAACTAGGGGACTGAGCTGAGATGTAATGTCATTTATGGACTCCAATTCCATCTTAGTATCTTGTTCAAAATGGTGCTTAATATGCATTGGATAACTATGTTGTTTGGTTATATATCCAAAGTTCATTTAATTATGTCATTTTCTTAAATTATTACCAGTGTGAACATGTATGTGTCGTGTCTGGTGTGTGCAAGTGCTTCATAGTTGAATTCTCTAGCCATCTACCAAAAACCAGTTGAGATAAAAGATGAACAATCAAAGAAATGACATGCTTCTTTGATTTATGATTTATTTATAGTTTTATACCATAGTCATGCTTAGTTCCAGCTCCCCTTGATGCATAGTTCACTTCAACCCTTTGAGTATGTCATAACCATTAGTGTTTACAAATGCTGGAATGAATTTCTCAAAACCATAAATTGGGCTGCAATCAAAGAAAAAAGACTTTAGTTTATGGTGAATGAAAAGATTTTAAGGTAAAAAAAGAGACATAAGAGTTCAAAATATGTATTTCAGTTGAGAGAATGCCGCCGATTCTATCAATTTCAATTCGGTCGTTGGTAAAAAACTTGCTATTTTTAGTTGCTTTATATGATAGGTGGTATATTCCAAAACATTTATAATCAAATACGATAAAATAAGTATACAATTAAATAAAACAGAAAAAACAGAAAGACGGATTGTGCTTGTCTTGACACTAATTTGTTTAAGGAAATGTTAACTTGTGCCCTTAAGGCACAAGTTAATGAATTAAATATAGAAATAACGTATTAGAATGTGTGCATTACTTTTAATTTTTAACTTTTCAATAAGTTGAATGCACAAAATTTTAAAAAAAGTTTCTTCTTTTGGGTCTCTTAACATGTGTCCTAAGGGCACAAGTTAACACTACCCATTTGTTTAATAACAATAATATTGAAGTTATTAAATGCAAATGAGGTCTGGGAAAAAAATTGTACTTGTTATTCTGTCCAATGTCATAGATGCAAACTCGACACAGCCAAGACTGCATTACCAAACTAGTGGAAATAGAAAAATAAAAGTCTAGGTTGAGTTAGCTTACAACAATGTCATTGCAGCAGAAGCAGCCTTATGGACACCTTTATAAAATTGAACTTGCTAAAGTTTAACATGCCATGTTATTATATAGAACAACTTCCCGTATGTTATGTTTCTTTGCTAGCAATGTGGGACTAAAACAAAGTCCATGTTTAATATTTACTCTCTTCTTTCACACTTCACTTGGCATTTGGAAAACAAGATCCAAGCAAAGCATTACGTTTGCAACAACTGAGACACATGAAATGAAACTCAGTCCTCACTATGCCAGAAAACTTGTTCAACACAGTACTGAACTGAAACTAAATATATTACAAACCCCCACAGGTTAGAATGGACTCAGCTCTCCCTTTATTTGAGACTTGGTATTCTTTAGGGGTTTGTATGGAAGCTATATGAGTATTTAACCAGAAAATTCACTGTATAAAGACTAATTCTGAATTCAAATTCCAGATTAATTTTGAATGCAAATTTTGAAAAGTTGGGTTAAGATTAGATTATGTAGGCTATGATGGAGAAAGAAAATTTTTGCTTTTTCTTTGAATAGTCGCTGTTTCTTTGTTAAATGTTGTCTCATATGCAAGTGTATTGGTATTTCACCTTACTCTTATCTCCGTTCTTTCGTCGTTTGCGTTAGTTGCTCTTAATTCACCGAAACAGGTGCATCATTTCTTTATGATTCAAAGAAAAATGTAAACACCAGAAACAAATGCAGAAGTCCAGCATCCAGAAAATAACATTAAATCTAAATTTCTAGGTTCAGACGTGGGTTATTACATAAGATCTTGAGATAAGGCACGCTAGAATTAATGTAACGAACCCCTAATTTCCGTGCAACAATTGAGATGGGTTCTCAACGTGCACGAGCTCCCTTTGAGTGACATCTTCCCCTTTACCTTGACTGAACTAAACTCATGGTAGCGTTGATGTGGAACAGAAGGAACTTCCTTTGGAACACATTCTGGTTAAGCAACTTCCCGCTTAATTAGTTATCCTAATTCTCATTAAACTGTGCTCTGTCTTGATCGTTTAAAACTATTTTATATTAAGGTAAGGAACACAATATAATTTATTGAGAAACACACTACAGTAAAGACTACAAAGTTTGACACAATTTGACAGATAGTCAAAACCAAGTACCCTGCACAAGCACAAATAAAAAGCGACCCTTGTTTTACACTTCCAACACCAGACAAATAAATTATGTTATATCCTCAACCATAATTTGTTATATGTAGTAGCAACCGGGATTGCATGTCTTTCAATGAGACTCGGAACTCTAACCATATTTATACTCTTAACTTTCACGCTATACTATGCCAGAAAACTTGCGCAACAATGTCTCATCACGTTTTTTTCAGTTCTTTCATTTCTTTGACTGAATAAGTTATCATTGTTCAATATTCTCTATGCAATTGGAAGCCAACCAATTGTCAGATTTTGTTTATTCTACATACCCATTAACAATTGTAAAAACCAACTTAATTAGCATCATTATCATCCACTTAACAGTGAGTCACCTCTTTTGCTAAAGTTATCAAATAAACTATCAAACACAAATAGAATCAAACGTAAGGTGGTACCAATTACACTTATTTGGTTTCATTCTAGTTTACAATAATGTTATTTGATATGAAAAGATTGAATCAAATGTAGGTAGTAAAAGAATGAACACATACAAATAACTTGAACACATTTAACTCGAGGCACTAAACTGTGATGTGATATCCAATTCCATTTGAATTTCTTGTTCAACAAGGTGCTTAATATCCATTGGATACGTGAACCCTGAATTATTAGATGAATCATACATTCTTGTTGCAGTGAGTAGGTACCAAGCCTCGGTGGGATGGACTTCATCCCAAAACACATACTCACTCCTATTATAGCATGGCCTTTCATCAGGAACACACAATCCATCCAGCCTTGATGGACAACAAGGAGCATTTGAAACCAAAAAACCTGAGATTCATTGAACATGCAGCATGGTTATATATATTGTATAAAACTTCAATCGATCACATTAAACTGTAGTTAATTATAGTATGTGAAATGAAATTTAAGTAAGCCAAAATTATTACCATCTGACTGGGCATCTGACTCTAATGTAGTGTTTATAAATATGAATTTAGAATCAGCAGAGAACTTATTATTGAAATGTTCCACTAGAGATTTAAGCTTGTAATTGAAAAGTGACGGAGTACTGCTTGAAAATCCCAACCCAACTAACACATATTTTCTCGCTCCAATGTCACGCAGAGCCTGGAATCAAATAGCACAAATAAACCATCATATTAAATATATTGAATCAATTAGTGAAAGCAATAGTAAAACACATAGATTTTAAGTGGTCATATACCAGTAAATTCAAAGATAACTCTTGAATTAGAGCTTCTGCATACTGCTCAGGGCTATAAGTGTGACTTGTTGGGTAGAATTGGGGAAGAAAGTAATTGTTTATGTAATCATTACTTCCAATATTCACATAATACAAGCATTTGTTAAGGTATTGTTGAGCTTTGTCAATACCTCCAAGTCTGCTAGCAATTTGAGAAACTATAACTTTGTGATTTTTTAATTGTAATCCCAAGCTTATAACAAAACCCTGTATGGACATAACATTAATTTGGTCAGTGGCATATGTATGAGAAATGTAACATAAGTTTGTAGCATCGACACTTTTGATAGAAGGTGTGTCTGACACTAACAAAACGACACATGTTATTACATTTAATTATGTCAGTATTAGGTGTGTCAGTGCTTCCTAAATCTCAGTCATCTACAAAAAACAAATTAAGGAGAAAGATGAACAATCAAATAAATGAAAAGATTCATTGATTTATGATTTAATTATACCATATTCATGCCTGTCTCAATACGAATTCCAGCTCCACCAGATGCATAATTCACACCTTTGAGTATGTCTGAACCACTGATGTTTGCAAATGGTGGAATGAATTTTTCAAATCCAAGAAGTTGAGCTGCAATCAAAAGGACTTGAGTTTGAGCTTAATTAAAAAGAGAGAATCAGATTTCATAATCATAATATAGATGCTGAAAGAATTGTTACTTATTATGTCAATTGAAGTTCGACCGTTAGTAAATCTTCCGGTTGGGCCCATCGGAAAGTCGATTCCATAAGGTTTGTAATTAGATTTTGCAGAGGTAGGAAGGTTATTGTTATTTCCACTATCAGATAAAGAATCTCCAAAGATGAATACACAAGGCACTTGGGATTTTCCACTGACACATTGTTTCAAATAGTTTGCAGACAAGAGAAGAAAAGGTAACACCAGCCATGTCTTGTTCATAGAATCCATCTATAAGAAGAAAATCTAATGAAGCTAATGATTAAGGAACCAACCAAGAACAAGTTGAAGACATAAATATTAATGATGGGACCATTCAATAAAGAAAAATTGGTTTTTAACAAACATGGGACCATCTATCTAATTCACAATAATTCTGTTATTAAATACAATGTTAATGAACAAGTAGTTGGATTCAAATGATTATTACCTTTCCATTAAGGCTTAAATTGATCGCGAGTATAAGTTCAAACTCAAACAATCTTTAGTTAGACTTTACTTACATCATTTATTCTCAAGATATTTCTTCTTGAAAGAGGTTAAAAAAATGCAATGCTTAAAGAAATGCATGAAAATTGATGGAATTATTGTTAAAGATAAAAAGTATTAGAATTTAAGTTGGACATAACCAATCAATCTTACAAGATCTCGGGATACGAGACCTTTTTTCAACTACGGATTAAGCAGCCTTGAAAGTTAAAAGAAAGGAGTAATGAAATGAAAGAAGAAGGGAATTCCTCACCGGATAGTCCCATCCCAATCCAATAAAAAAACGAATAATGAACTTCTTTATACTCTTATTTATAAATATATTGTCACGTCATATCTCATCCACGTGGAATTCTTAACAAAAGGTTGGAAAAGAAAACTGTTTTTTTTTTTGAGAGAAGAAAAGAAAACTGTTAAATACCTAAATATAAAAGTGGTCTAGATATTTTCAGTTCCTACTCAGATAATTATTTGTCATAGAAACAAATCTGACATAATGTAAATAATCATGCCTGAAATGTAAATGCAAATTCAACATAAAAATTTATCATCATAGAATACAAAGTATCATTTGTCATTTACTCTACACACTACAAAGTATCATGTGTGGCATGCATGGCATAGAATTATAAAATTTAATTTCTTCATTTTGAATCAATACACTAAAACATAAAATTAGATAAACTAAGAAACTTACCTTTGACAAAGTAAGGGTGCTGCAACTATTCCTTAGCGAGCAATAATATAATATATTCACCTCAAAGGCTCAAACTCAAAGCATCAATATCTAGCTAGCTTCTTGAAATGTTCTTAATAAGATGGAAAGAGTTTGAAAAAACTATATACTAACTTCATATATATCTTAAGAAACAAACGTTAGCAACATGTTGAAATAACACTACCGGAAAGATTGCCATCGCAGGCCCCACTGTTTTGTTCTGTAGTGAATGGTAGAAAATGACATTTTCAGACTTTCAGTTGGGGGTAGCTGCTTATATATGTTGCCAACATTATTGGATTGAATAAGAGGAACATGAAAAATGTGACACACTGACATTGTATTTTAACAAAAAAAAAAAAAAAAAAAAAAAGAAGTTCAAACTGAAAATGAATTCTATATTTTATTATATGTTGGTACATTATTGGATTGAATGAATGGTCTCTGATTTCTTATTAAGTGTATTTTTGTTTTTGACAAAAAACGTTAAATATGAAAATGAATTCTATTTTTTTTTCCTTTAAAGATATAAGTATTATTGATGGGACCACACAATTAAGAATAATTGGTAGATCATACATTTTTTTTAGGCATGGTAGATCATATATACATCTAAAATAGACTAAATGCATGTTAAGGTCATTTAAGTTTAATGTTAGTATTAGATTAGTCATTTTAATTTTTAAATTTTATATGGGTTAATTGTTCAAATTGACACAATGTAATATACTTAAATTATGAAAAATGACCCTGTAAAAATAAAAACACATATTAACCTTATAATTTGAAATTCATCTTACCTTTAATCCTCTAATATATGCTAAGTCTAAAAAAGTGATTTAGAGAATGAATTTTTTTCATGATCTTCGCAGACATGTTTAGGATATAAAAATATGACTTTACACACAAAAAAAGTATACTTTTCCGACTAGAAACCAATTAATTATGAATTTTTAAAGCGTTACAAATCAAAAAAAAAAAACAATGGAAACCTCGACTTATAAATCAAATTTTGAGTTGATTATTTGTAGAAACATCTATAAAAATACATACAAAAGATCTAAAAAGTTTTATAACATTTAGAATAAGCCTCAATTTATTTTAAATTTTTAACCAAAACGTGCAAAAATATAATTTTGTTCTGAGGAAACTTATACCGACGGGTCAAACTCTATTCCATAGTTTTGTAAGCATGCTTAGAACATCTTAATAATTTTCACTATAAAATTTTGAAGTTTTTAAATGATTGATGAATTAATTATGAATTGTATAAGAAATTCATAAGTCAGGGGATCGAAAATTCATAATTAATCATTCCCGTCGAAAAATTATATTTTTATTTTATATAGAAAACCATATTTTAACGTTTTAAATATGACTGCAAAAAATCATAAAAAAATTCAACCTCTATGTCACTTTTTTGGACTTCACATATATTATAAAGTCAAAAAAAGTGAAGAATTTCAAATTACAAGGTTAGAATACGTGTTTTTTATTTTTACGGGATCATTTTCAGACTTCACATATATTACAGGATTAATTTGAACAATTAACTCATTTTATATTTATTTTATGTCAGTAAGTGAGTATAATTGAGCGTTTTAAATCATAAAATATAAGCACATTTACCTTATTTCCATCATACTCAATTAACAAGTGTTCATCTTATATCCCTAAAAAAAAAAAATGTGTCCATTTTTATTTT
>Ga0209282_1001737_pt1 | contig 12185 bp, 6 predicted proteins | sample Mtrugardesep15_FD_187529 | JGI IMG/M metagenome (GOLD analysis project Ga0209282, IMG submission 187529) | Root nodule microbial communities of legume samples collected from California, USA - M. trunc garden sep15 (SPAdes) (version 2) | ecosystem: Host-associated > Plants > Roots > Nodule...
AAAAGAAAAAAAAAATATTCATTATGCTTTTATGCATTTCAGAAAACAACTACTAGTAGCTAGCTAAGGGTTATCTTTTCCGTCAAAAAAAAAAGTTAAAAGGGTTTCATTTCTAGAAAATTTCATACTAGGAGGGATTAAAGAGGGTCAGAAATGCCATGAAAATTCTAGACAAAAAGACAGGAGAGTCAGAGTCCCAGGTTCCTGAATGAGACACAAACTTTGGTTAAGTGGCTAACATAACAGTTACCTTTTTCATCACTTTCTTTTTCTTTTTCTTTTTGTTGCCTCTCTCTCAAAACCCCATTTCCCTTTCGAGATATACGCGTGCCTCTATTGTGATAACGTCATCCCACCAACACCCCTCTCCCAAAGTAGTTATTGAAAAAATATACTATCTTTTGTGATTACTATAATAAAATTTACGAAAATTATGAATTTGAGAAAAAATATAGTAGTTATAAATATAGATATTAAGTTAAAAGCAGCATAGAAAACACCTTTAAAGGAAATGCAAGTATACAACCTAAGTTTTATCCTTTTATATTCTCTTCTATTAAGTATGTGTGGACTATGGTTTGGGTTTTGGTCCATATGCAAGTTGGGTTACGATTAGAGGGTTAGATAGTGAGAGGAATAATTTTAAAATTAGATCGTAGATAATTTAATTTTAAGTTGTAATTTGTAGCGTTTAACTTTAACTTGAATAATTGAAAATAACAGTTTTCACTTTGTGGTTAGAGAGTTAGAGACAATTGATTGAATTATATATGTTCTTCTCGAGTTTGAACTTTTGATAATTTCTTTTAGGGAGATTCATATTTAACTCTATATGTTACTTAGTTATCTTTTTCTTTCTGTAGATTCACTTCGTTGGAGGTGATTTTATTTGAGCCACCATCAAAATTAAATATGGACACATCTTTCAACCATAATTTAAACATTTATTTGTACGTTATAGGCATGGGTGGATCAACATATAGCATTGTATGACTATAGTCACACTAAATTTCCGCAAAAAAAAAAACATAAGAAAGATGTTTTTTTTTTGTCTAGTAGACCGGTGACTGAAGTTCACACAATTAAATGTGGAAAAGTGGGGTGTCCAGGGTTCGAACCTCACCTCTACATAAATTATGTAATGTCTCTACCAACTGAGTTAAGCTCACGGAGACCATAAGAAAGATGTTTATAATAATGAAATGTTAAAATGTTGGTGGCTCATTTTATTCTATCTAGCCATTGTTATTGTTACAAATGAGATTTGGACAAATAAAACAACCCAATTAATAAAATTATTAAAATTGTTATTTTAAGTGAAATAGTACATAGTCTTTGTAATGCTTACACTCCGTTTTTGTACTTCTTATACCGGGGTTTGAATTAATATATTATGTTGATTAAAAAAAATGGTTTTTTCTATCATGTGCAAATATGCACATGTTAAGAAGTTTAAAGTAGTAACTTTAACTTGAAACTTGTGTTTTTTATATTAAATATGTAACTTTTAATCAATAATTGTTGGTTTTCAATGAAAAGTTACTATTTTTAGTTACCTCAACAAGTGCAATATTACACATGTTAGACAAACCCTAAAAAAAAATACATCGTCTTTATTTCCATTGATAAGGTTTTTTAACAGTATTATTTTAGCCACATCAAAAACATATTATTAGATCTTGTAGGAGTCTAACATCTTCCCTAAATACACATCCCCGTTGGTGGTTACTTAAGTAGTTTGAATCACACCTTGTGATTTAGAGCTTAACATACACATTAAATTATCTAAATGTAGATTTTAATAGTGATTGTTTGTGAATATATATGTACAATTATTAACAGTAACGTGGATTAGGTAACCCCGTTCTTGATGAATCATTCCTTCCATTCACTAACACAAGACAACATCATTAAAACAAGCCTCTACCTGTCCGTTTCTTAGGACTCTTCACAAACACTACACATCTATAACCTCCATTTCCTCATGTTTTCACCAAAACCTAACTCTCATGATTTGGTTCTCTCTACCTATCTTTTAATAACCAGACCCATGTAAGAAAATCATTGTTTCTCAAATTATTCTTTTTTGTTTATTAACACGCGCTTATATATTTTTATTCCTTTTTTTCCATTTCAACTTAATTATTATATATTGAGTTTTCTCACCACCACCAAATGAACTTATTGTTATATCTCATAACACTTGCCACCTTTTTCACTATAAGAGTGCTTTTTATTATTATTTCTTTTTGTTGGGGTTTTTGCCTTTTTAGCTTTTTGCTTCACTTGAATATTATCTCCTCACACTCTTTATCTCTCACCTATCTACATACATATTCACACACAAAGAGATTTATTTCTTTGCAGCTTAAAATTTATACATGATGAAGAAAGTGTAGTAATGGTGTGGTGGTGAATTTGATGCAGCAATAATACCATATATTTCTATGATGGAGTCATGTGTCCCACCTGGATTTCGGTTCCATCCAACGGATGGAGAGCTTGTTGGTTATTATCTTAGAAAAAAGGTAGCTTCTCACAAGATTGATCTTGATGTTATCAAAGAGATTGATCTATATCGTATTGAACCCTGGGATCTCCAAGGTATATTACTAAATTTTATACCGTATTTTATACTATATATCGTTCAAGTTTTAAGCCATGTCCAACATAGCGATGGTAGTTGCATCGCAATCCTTGATAATATAGAAATTTTCAATCGATTATGATTGATGCGGACGCAAATTTAATTGTAGTTACATTATAGTTGCAACACATCAAAAAATCTATTAAAAAAAGTTGAAATATCGACGGAAATTTATAGACACAAAATTTGTCGAATTAATTTTCGTTGTTATTTCAAATTTTTCTAGTAGTATATGATATTGTGATCTAGATCACAGTTGCAAATTCTTTTCTAAATCATGTGTGTGTAGTGTTACTTGATTATCCTATAGAGTAACGCATAAAATACACACTTTGATCAACCCTATTGATTAGGGTTTTAACAGTTAATTTTGTTTTAGCCTATTTTGTGTTCTTGTTAAAAAGTATATATATGTTGAAAGGTTTTAGATCTTTGTATACAGAGAGATGTAGAATTGGGAATGAGGAGCAACATGAGTGGTATTTTTTTAGTCACAAAGATAAGAAATATCCAACCGGGACGAGAACAAATAGAGCTACAATGGCAGGGTTCTGGAAAGCAACAGGAAGAGATAAGTCGGTGTATGAACGAACAAAGCTGATTGGAATGAGGAAGACACTCGTTTTCTACAAAGGAAGAGCACCTAATGGACAGAAAACTGATTGGATCATGCATGAATATAGGCTTGAAACTGTTGAAAATGCACCTCCACAGGCAAGTATATATACACATATATTTACATGCCATATATTATATAAGGGAAATGATATTCAATGCCCTGATTAAGGATATGAAAAAGGAAATTATATAGTTAATGCATTGAAATTGTGTAATTAATTGATAATAATGTCAAAATCAACTACCTTTTATGGTAATAAATCCCTGTTATGGTATGTTTAACTAGTGTCCCAAAAGCGTCGGTTAGCCAGAACCATTATATAAATATATGGGTATAATTAATTTTCAAACTTGATTAGTAACTTTGGATAATTAATTAAATATTAGATATTCTAGACACTATAGTCTTTTCCTTTTTCAGACAAGAAAACAAGGATGTTTCTATAAGCTGGAGAATGAGCACGGTTACTTCTTTTTTTTTTTTTTTTTTGTAGAAGTCTTGATTTAAAGGGTTTCAACTTTCAAGTATTTCCTTCTCTTGATGTGTCTTTTTCTCATGTTATAGTTTAGTCTAAGCATTTGATTGGCTCCTCTAAACTCGTTTTATAACGTAATAATACTATAAAGTACAACTTTGGACTTCCACTAATAAACAATATTCGTGAATAATATTCACCAAGGTACGTACAAACTTTCTTGCTAGGGAGTAATTGAGAATTTTCACCAGAAAGAAGTCAAAAGTCACTATATACTTTCAAAAGCGTATAACATCTTTCTTTTACTTTTTGGCTAGAGACTTTTCTTGTCAAACGTTCACATCATTAGTTTTATTTTTTTAGGTTAAAGAGAATTTTGAAGAGAGGATGCGTACTTATTTCATAGAAATGATTTGTAAATTTTGATGAATGAATTTATGAATCTCACCTATATAAAATAATTAAAAACATTTTTTCTTTTAAACGTTAATTATTTGGTGAGGCCTTGAAAACAATTCTTTTTACAAATATATTGTGTTGTATTTTTACTTTTTTTTTTACAGTTATATTGTATTTTTATTAGAGTGACAAAAAAGGAGAAAGTCATTTCAATCTACACACATTCTCTTCTCAAAGAAAATTTACTCCTTTAAGAGTAAAGGTTTTTTCTCGTTAACATGTAAGAAATTCAAATTGGTATAGTCTTGCTAACTTATGTTTTAATTAAGGATACGTGTTCAAAAATTTAAAAGTTGAAGTTTTACATTGAAAAAAAATACATAATTTTGATACTTTTAAGAATTTGAACATACGGAAAAACATATTTACTATATGAAATGGCCTTACATATACTTTGAAATACATGTTAGCATTCTTTTATTTTCATTCATTTTAAGGATGGTTATCATTTTATTACATGATCCCTTTATTGGCCGATTGTATTTTATTTGACTTAATTAAATGATTGACTACCAATACGTACCAAAAAGACTGAAACTTTGCAAAAGTTAAAAGGGAACACACGCATAGAAAGAACTTTCACCTTTTCACATTCAAAACATCATCAAGTAGTTGATGACATGGTCAAGTCAAATATGACAATACCTTAGTCTCTAAATTTAAGTCTCTTTTGACCAATTTAAAAAGTTTTAAACAAAAATAGATAATCTAGTTAATTGTATTAGGTTTATTAATAGGCCTATTGTTTTTTTTTTAAAAAAAGATCAATTATTATAACTCATATTTTTCCACTTAATCAATGATTGTCTTCAATTTTAAATAATAATGAATAATTTTATAAAACCATACTAATTAATGTATATATTTTTTGAGAGGTAATTAATGTATTATTGTGTTTGAAAAATATTATAATATTAATAAACTTTATTTGAAGGTGAATATTTTGGAAGAACCCGAGTTTAAATTAATTTGGGTTGAAACAATTGTTTTCATATTTTACTAATCATTTAATCGAATTTCAAATTACCTTAAGTTTTTTATGGAACTAGAGACTTAAAACCAAAAAATTACTATAACATAAAATTATAAAAGAACAATTTTTTATTCAAAAGGCCTCTCAAAAAAAAAATTTGATTCAAAAGGAGTTTAGAGAAAATGAAAAAAGTCAAGAAAATCATCACTTTTTAGCTTTCAAACTTAAATTGAGTGTTCCCTTGCAGGAAGAAGGTTGGGTTGTGTGCAAAGCATTCAAGAAAAAAACTAGTGTCCAAGCAAAAACAAATGAAAGATTGGATCCAAGCCACTTATATGATGAACAAACAAGTAGCATCATCTCAAGGGTGGACCCTATTGACCTCATCTTAAGGCAACCACAGAATATTTCAGCTCAAAATTTCATGTACAAACAAGAGATAGAAGCAGAAGCAAATACCTTATTAAGCTTCATGCATTCAGAACAATTAGTACCTCTTCCTCAGCTAGAAAGTCCCTCTTTAACAAAGAGGCAAAACTCAATGCCAATGATATCAGAACATAACAATAATGAATTTCAAAATGGATTATTATTCAACATCAACAACAAAACTGAGAAAGTGACTGATTGGAGGGATCTTGACAAGTTTGTGGCCTCTCAGTTGAGTCAAGAAGATCATAGGCATGATGAAACAAGCTCAGATATGTCATTGTTCCTACTTCAAAGTAGTAAGGATGATGAAGAGAACAAGTTAAGCTCATTTTTAACTACAAGGTCAGATTGTGACATTGGGATATGTGTATTTGAAAATTAAATGCATATAGAAGGGACTAACTTTGTTGCATTTGTAGTATCTATATGAATATGAATGTTTGATGGATGCTTTGAGGATGATATATATAATAATATTATGGTTTTGTAAAACATGCATGTGGAAAAGGTGTATGAATTATCTACGGCAGGTGCCCATGCAAAAGGTCCTTAAACAAGGTGACTCGCTTTGCCCTTTACTCCTCCTTCTAATTTGTCTCTTGCTTACACGTGATCATTCCTTAGGCTGTAGGATTTTCCTATAACTTTTAAAGTTAAAGGAAACCGCAAATCATATTGAGCACAACATAGGGTGTTGTGCAACCCATTTGGGTTGATATAGTAGTATTGACTTGAGATCTGAAAATGTGTTTTTTCTTAAGGTTATAGGTTTTATTTTTTCTGATGTCAATAAGATCTTATGCTTGCGGCAAAACAACCCCATATAGATTAATAGTGAACATGGCTACAATGTTTTTGCCGTCTCTTTCATTTCAAACATCATAAAATAAAGAATGGATTGCAACTAAAAACTATAAAAACAAATATATTCAAAGAAAATCGAGTAATCCCTCAAAAAAAAAAATTACATTCAAAGAAAATAGAATTTGCTCCGTAAAGATTGAAAATAAAAAATGCAGCAAGTTAGCAACTTAAATAAATACGGGCAAAGAGCTTGCAGGAAAACAAACACAATTTTTCCTCATATTTTCTATAAGCATAATTTTGATATTTTAAAATATGGTTAATTAAGTAAACGGTCTTTATAAATATTCAGAATTTTATTTTTAGTCTCTACAAAATAAAATCACACTTTTTAGTTCCACTAACATTTTCCTTTAGCATTTTAGGAACTAAAAATATTGAGGAAATTTTTTACAGGGACTAAAAATGCTAAGGAAAAATTTTACGGAGACTAAAAATGCTAGCATAAAATTTTAGGACTAAAAAGTGCGATTTTTTTTTTTTGAGAAAGACGATTTTATTTCATAACGACTAAAAACAAAATTGTAGATATTTTTAGAGATCATTTATTTAATTAACACTTTAAAATAAATACAAAGATAATTATGTCAATATAATTAAAATTATAATAGCATGTCCCTTCTCCTCTTCCCTCCCTTTTGAATTCTCTAAATTTTAGGGAACAAAAAGTGGACCTATGAGAAATTTTGCTCTCCCCTTCTTTTATCATCTCCCCTCTTTAAAATTGAACCAAACAAATAAATTTTAAAGTGAAATGTTATAAACACTCTTTATAGCACTCGTTCACCTCTGGAAAATTTAAGTGGGCATCACCACTTTATATAGGTGGCATTTAGGGTAGGTAGGAGGAATACTTTTCCATCATGAGAAAGTACTATTTTTAACCATTGATATATTATTATTTTTAAGTGAATGGTTGAGATTCACTCAGATTTTTTCCTTGCAACCTATTAGCAACTTTTTGTAACAGTACCTATAACAAAAATGATGACCTCACAAGTAATATTTTTTATTATAATGCAATCTGGGCTTCTAATTTTTTTGCTAAGAATGGGTCATGAAAGTAATTTTTTCATTAATTACAAGGCTACTTAAAATAAAATGATTAAGCTCTTTGAGGAATTTCTTTTACAGCTATAATTTTGTTTTTAAACTATGTTAATTCCTTTATTGTATTTGTATTTATTTTTTAAAATGAATTTGAAAATGAACCCAGAAGATAAATACAACGATGAACACAACAAGGTGACATTGAACCTAGGATGAACTCATGTTATAAATCTTAAATTGCAAGAAGATTATTTTCGAACTACCAAAGCTAAACAACCATTAAACTTTAGAGTGCCACCACAAGGATTTAACGACATCATCCTCCTCTTATAATCAAGCACAATATAACTGAAGATTGGACCAAACACTCTCTTGGTGGTATCTTCAAAATAAAAACACGTGAATTACACAACTACCATAAAACGGATTCAACATTTATAAGTAACCCATAGAAGAAGATGCCATTGATGTGTTGGTTAGAGAAGAGAAAGGTCAAAAAGGTTTTAAGAGAGGAAGAAATTTATGGATCTAATAAAAGAAAGATCTATGTTACATAGAAATGGGTTCGGAACAAAAATATTTGGCAGCTGGGAGGTGTAAAACTAACTCATTAAAATAAGATAAATGATTTATCATTATTTTTTATTCTAACATGTTGAACAAAGTTAAACAGCCACGTGTTTACAAAAATGCGAGTTTCCCATTGTGGGAAAGTATTCCTTTGACCCACCCTTTATATAAGATCAATTTTCAAAATGTAGTAACGTCATGAATTTCTTCAAACAAGAGAATAGAAGTTAAAAAATGTTAAAAAGAAAGTGTCTATAACATTTGTTAAATTTAAAAATATTCATCTCACATCTCTCCAACAACCCCAACCAAACAGACATTGATAAGCAAATAGGAGAGTAATTAAATGTCATGATCCAATCTCAAGTCCTAACATGCGCACAGACTAACATTGATTCATCATATATTTTGTCTCGCAAGCCTAATCCACTATAACACTTGCACTCTTCTAAAATACCAAGCTATTGTAATTAATTATCAAGAAACTATATAAAAACTATGTCCTCATTTATACCACTCAAAAGGAAAGAATAGTTTTCATTTCTATAGTTGCATCATATCGAAATCCCAAACAACGCCCACCATTTAAGATAACATTTTTCACATAAATAAAATGTACAATAAGAACCAATTGTTAAATCATACGCGGAATTTTACAAACACGTCGACAATTTAAAATATCAACTAAATCTTGTAATTTATCACATCTCATTATGTGTATATAAACCACATTATCTCTTTTTGTGACGATTGATACCTTATTCCTCCCTCACTCTTTTAAGAGCTTTGTACTAGATCTATCCATAAACTTAACGATTTAAAATATGGTCTCATATGACATATCTCGGTGTGAGTTTTGGTGGGTCCATGTGCTGTCTAGCATGCGTTGTTCAAATGTGCACCGTAGCTCTTGCTCGGCATGCTTTGTCACCCTCCCATCCCAATCCAATAGATGGATTTTCTTCTTTTTCCTTTCCTTGAAAAGTTTATTTTATGATTAATTTCTTTTGAAACCTATAGTTAAATACTCCCCAGTTTTAAAATAATATTGTTTAAGGTTTTAACACATATATTAATTATTAAGTAATGCAATGACTAAAAGAAAGATCATTGTTATTTTACCAAATTATTTTTATTAATTGCTTCCTCCGGTCATATTTATAAATAAAAAACAACTTTTTAGATTTATAGAATCACTAATGTATCTAGTTTATAAATGTGACCAAATACATTAGCTATTTCATGAATCTAAAATATTGTTTTTTTACTTATAAATATGACCGGAGGAAATATTGGTTTTGTTTTTTACTAAAGTAAAAGTAAGCTTTGAGAGTAATGTACATCATGTTAATTGTAGCTTACAGTTGGAATGAAAAAGTTATTATTGTATTAAAAATAGAATATGACACTCATTTTAAAATGGATGGAGTATAACTTTATTTGAAGTTTGTAGGACATACTATATTAATACATTGTTTAAAATATAAATAAAAAATAAAAAAATCAATGTGTTTTTTTCTCTGCAAAAAAAATCAGTGTATCGTTGCCCCCTTGTTAATTATATTTACATTGTTAAGCTTCATACTATATTAGCTTATGTTCATGAGTGTTTAGATAGAATAGATATCATATTTTTTTTTGTAAGAATTATCTTCGTCATTCCAAGGAGATTAATCATTTATGGGGAGCTTTGGTGGCAGCTGCTGCAGCCTGCAGCTACTAAGTGGACCAAAATGGTCCAACCAGTCCCATTTGAACATGTCTGCATGCACGACCAAAAGTTACTAGAATATTTTCTACCGTTCTTTGACACAAGTGAATGAAATTTCAAGTGGGAATTCCTAATTAAATAAAGCTTTGAGATGTAGCCTATTTCTTTCACAATATATTTCTGCAACCATAGAATGGCCTTCCATCCGGATTAATATGTGGCCATGTCGTGGGATTGCTTGTTGTTCTGGGACTAGTTGCAAATATGTATATCAATTTTCATTACTTTTTGGTTGGTATAAAGAGTACTCATTTTCTAAATTAAAAAGTTCATTTATAATTTTACAGCCTAAAAAAACACTAATACAACCATCACTATTCTGATCATTTAGATAAAAAAAGTTCTTTTATTTTCCTTTTCACGTTCATTTCGATGGACTGTACGTGCTTTCTTCAATATCAATACCGACTTGATATTGATGATTAAATTTGCAACTATGTGAACCAAATATTTCAAGCGGCATCAGACCGCATAAATTGCTGGTCATTACATTTGTTCCAAAGTAAATAAACATACTTCTCATGAACTACATTTCAGAAGGGGCTCGATCAAGGGTACGCTGCCACAGATGATTTCTGTCATCTTGATGACATTCTTCAAGTGCAAATTGCAAGCACATATCTTGGTTGATAATGGCTCTCAGCAGGTTGAGATGTTGACCAGTGAGTGGTGGCCAAGGAGAGTGGGAAAGAAAGAATATAAACGTCTATAAACTCTGCATCATAAAAATTAGTATGACTACTTGATCCTTTGATCATCAATAATGATCCACTGCAGACCACATGTTTTCCTTCAGCGCCCTATAATTTGATTTATTTCACAGATAAATAAAGGACAAGGAAATAATAAGTCGTGCCCACAAGATTGATGGTAAAAATGTGATCAACAGGCACAGAAACGCACAAACAAGTATGCATCTTGTATATTCGATACATTTTTCAACACGCAACTTCACCTTGTCTTAATCAAAGTTCGACACGCTACATAATTTGATAAATCATTACAAACATATGATGGTTGAAAGACAAATAAAAGCTAAAAGCAAGGAATGCTAACTATATTCAATAATTTACATAGCCTGAGTATTCTAAAACTAGAGAACAGCAATTTATGGCACTTGAAGAAAATCCTAGAACAATCTACATTAAGAAATTAGAATAGAATGTATGACTAGCAAAGCTTATGCACACTGTACATCTACAACCCAGGTCTTAATCATAGGTGACCTTCACTGTTTTTGAACAATTATTATCATCTCGGACTAAATCACATTACACCTTGAACTCTTATGTATGACACAGAATGGGTTAGGGATTCTCTACCCTCAGTCATCTCTATCTTTGTAACTGCTTATCTCTCTCTTAACCAAACACTATCTCTCATCCAAATAATTTTATTTAATCAACTATTTCTCTCCTAAATATACCCTAGTCACCAGATTTGGAAGGTAGAGAGTCTGTTTCCATGACATAATCATTAATATTCAAGAAACAGGCCCTGGCCCTTCCTAGATCCAGAGTAGTACTCCTCCTACACCTACCTATTCACTAAGAAAAAAAATCTATAAAAAAAACACAGAAAGAGAGAACCTAGCAGTCTTAATCCCAAGATGAATAATTATTTTTCCAACAAATCCATTTGCTTGGAAGGTCACTAAATGCTTTACAGAACCATCCAATATAAATTTCAATGACAATTAAAACAGTAAGGTGCATACATCCTTAGATGCCCACACCATCAGACATTCTCACTCCACGCCAAGTGATTTCATATTCTTAGTTGATGCCAATAGTACATCAGAAACCAGAAAGTGATAAAATGGAAATCTCCTCAAGTATACCCAAATTAACCATTACTTGGCATCATAAGGAACCAAATCAATCAAATAGATTGTTTTCTCCATATAACTTTAACAGCATTCATGAACGCCATTCCATTATAGGCCAACCTTATCTTCCAGAATTTCAATAAACAAATGGTTTTTCCATAAAAAAGGATGCTTCGGTATGGGCAATAAATATTCAAAAGGATCCTACCCAATCAAAAGAACTCCAAAAATATGGTAAGGCTTCATGTTCAGACCAAAGTATAGCTCCTAATCATAAAATAAGTAAATTTTCCAGATCCTTCATAAGAACTGCAAGAGCCTCACCATATGCAATATTCAAATATCATTCCTTCTCTGTCACTTAAAAGATAAATCTATCACCTGGAAGATTTTGCTTCTGGTAGTCCTATAAACTTTCCAGTTTCCAATCATCAAAATGGTACTTGATTGATCATAAAGTATAGTGTACATTAACAAAGCAACCTCATAAACAAGTC
>Ga0209282_1001740_pt1 | contig 12179 bp, 7 predicted proteins | sample Mtrugardesep15_FD_187529 | JGI IMG/M metagenome (GOLD analysis project Ga0209282, IMG submission 187529) | Root nodule microbial communities of legume samples collected from California, USA - M. trunc garden sep15 (SPAdes) (version 2) | ecosystem: Host-associated > Plants > Roots > Nodule...
TGTGTAACTTCCCCATTTTGTGTTAAGCTGCACAAAAGGCCTTTTACACATTCACCCTTCCCGCATCAGACTACCAATTTCAAGACTATTCCAAGGTTTCACCATCATTATTGATTAGTCAATTTTGTTTTATTATTATTTATTATTAGATTACACACTGATGCAGACACTGGACATGACACTGACACATCGATACCAGTAGATTTTTACAAAATGAATTAATTGAACGTAATCATGTACGTACGTCAGTGTTATACATTGGACATACCTTGCATTAGAAGTGCTAGTGCTACATTGATATCTGATGTCAAACTTAACATACTTTCGTCTTCAATTCAGATGTTGAAATTAACCAATCTAGTAGTTGAAATTAAAGTTATTGTTCAGAAGATCAACACTATAAAATTCCATACACAATTTAAAAAATATCTGATATTTTATTGTAGCACTATATGTTAATGTATGATAAGATATTAAAATTATAAGTCAATGTGTATGTTTTAGCAATATTGCAAATTGCAGATCACGGAAAATGACAGTTTGTTCAAATTCCGCTATGCAACAGCACTTACATTTGTCTTAGTTTGCTCATGGTGTGATAATAGCGCCGCTAATTTCACAATATTTTGTACTAAGTTGCGTGTTACAGGAAAAAAGGGAATTTGTTCAAATTCTGGTATGGAATAGCGTTATAGCGCTGCTATTAACAACACTGATGTTATTAAATTGTATACCTATGACTGTATAAATTATTTAGAATGTTGCATACCTGATCATCATATTCATTATTGTATAGATTACGGAAATACTATCAATTAATAACAATGTAGATTAAAGAGTAAAAAATTGACAGTACCAGGTGCAAAGTTTTTAATTGGTAGATAATTAAATAATCTAAAACTGCTTTGTTTTTTAATTGGTAGATAATTAAATAATCTAAAACTGCTTTGTTTGACGATGATTGAAACTGCTATGTGTCACGGGTTTCAGTTTTCTAAATTCCTCGATTATTTCTTGTTTTTAGCTTGGCAAGTGTTGATTATTTAAAAGTGAACTGAATGCCAAAAATTAGAATCTGCTTACTTATTACTATTAGTATATTTCTATATTATAGTACTTTTCAGTTAACCTAGATTTCATTTCCTTGTATGGTTAGTGTTGTTAAATATCTGCTATAGCGCTATTGCATAGTGGAATTTGAACAAACCACTGTTGTTTTGTGATACATTATTTTGTACAAAATATTGTGAAACAGAGGATCTATAGGACTGTTATATTGCGGAATGTGAAAAATCCGCTATTTTCCGCGATCTACAATCGACAACAAACTGTTTATTGCCATTACTGGGATTTTAAGAGTATAGTCAATATTGATTATTCCGCTATTTCACCCTGTTTTCTCAATACATAGTTTTGATAGGTAGGAAGTATGGCTTTCCTGTTTCTATACAACCAGTGGGATCTTTATTGCTTTTAATGCCTGGTGGTATCATGAATTTGGTTGTCTGACCTTTCAATATTTTCTTTTTGCTGCAGAAAGTATTTCAGCAAAGAAGGTCAATTTTTTCACTTCCTTACACAGAAAACATTCAATCCGAGTGTATTTGGGGCTGCAGATTTAAAAATAACTCACCGTCTTCGGGCATTCCCTTTAAATTGCATTGGCATAGGAGCTTTGGTTGACTCTGATGGTGGAACACCATCTAATTTGGTGCCAGTTGTTAATCAGGTTCTTTTGATGGGAAGTATATTGCTCACTTATTTGGCTGGAGTAATTCCTGTTGACAAATCTCATACCCGTGATCAAAAGAGCAATTCTGTTAAAACTGCATTACGTGACAGTTCAGACATTTCTGGTAGGTAAGGGTAAGCAAGTCAAGATACCATGGTTTAATTGTTTTTATTTTTTAACATAGATGGGAAGTTTGTTGAAGTATTTAGATACATATGATGGTCACGTCTCTAATTGCTTGAGAACTTTTATCTCTTTTGCAGTGCAGTGCAGCAAAAGGATCAAGTTGAGTCAAATTATGTATTAGATGTGGTGAGAGAAAAACTTTTGAATTCTCTAAATGCATTAGAGAAAGAGGCTTATGAGGGGGACATCATCCTTCAATCTGCAAAAAGACCCTTGAGTTTAAAAGCTGTTGCCGAGGGTCCGAAGTTAAGGTTACTTTGGGCTGCTTTTCTGCAAGTTGAGGAAGAGGTAGGGACTGTGATTATTTTTTCATTGTTTGTCATATGCACATGTTATGTTATTTTGTTTGATTTGGAATTTTGACAAGTTGGAACCCGGAATGCAATAAATGCTTCAAATGACTTCTGGTTTGGTATATCTTAGATATCATACCTTGAGCGAAAACTTAAGATTGTGATAGTCTGAAGTGGGATATATGTCTCTTTACAAAATTTATTCAAAACAAATCTTAAAGAATACTATATTACTATATTTTTGTAATATTCCAGACACTCATTTACTGCATTACTTGCTTCCTTCTAGAATGTCAATGGATCAGCAATTTTGAATTTAACTACTATACTTTGAAATTAATGTTTTCTTGAATTTAACTACTTGATTCTCTGTACATTTCATTGGCTTCTTCATAATTCATTTCCAAACTAAAAAAAATGTATGCCATTGCCAATGTGATTAAGTTGGTGTAAGCTATTTTTACAATTATTCTGTACTGTATTTAATTGTAAATTTTTTTCAGGTTAATAATATGTCAAGCGTTTCGAGATCTGTTGGTATGGATGATCCAGTCAAAGTTTTTTCTGAAGTTATTCAAAGATCATGTCATTCTATATGTGCTACATGGCTGGAAAAGGAGTTTTTCCTTGTAAAAGGCAACACTGACCAGGTAATTTTAGAAAGTACACATATCAGTAAATGTTTGGCTTTTCTACTAGTACCATTAGGTACATTTGAGTAAATTACTGATCTAGGTTGGATAGATTTGTGTACAATAAATTTCTAAGAACCAGGGTATGCGTATGGGATGATATCTTATCTTATGTATATAAAACTTGTAAATTTCAAGTTATTAAAACATAAGATAGATTCCATTTTGATAATACTCTGATTTCAGGTTTCCAAGAAAATTCCATGAGGTGTATCAAGTTAGCTTGTTTGGGTTCTCAAAACTGACGAATTCACTTTAAAGAAAAAATTATGGACGTCTTAAAAAAGAAAAATTATTATGGAGTTTTACTAGAAATGGGCAATCTTATAAAGCTTCTGCTGTGATGTGATCTAGTAGAAGGTCAAACTCATTATAGGTCTATTATAAGCAGTCCCTTGCCATTCATTTGCGAGGGGTTGATTTCTAGAGTTATAACGTTGATTGCAAAATCTACTGGATGTGAGATAACTTAAATGTAGTTATATAATAAATGTTAATATGATTTCAGTTTCTTGATTTTCCAAACAAATACTCCCTCTCCCCTTGTCTCATATTACTTGTCATTTATGGTAATACACACATTAAGAAAATCATTTATTGTACTAATTGCGACGATAAAATATGTTCTCTTGACTAAAATGTTTTATTGTAGTTGTTAGATACTTAGATTGATACGAAGGATTAATTATAGTCTTGTAGGTGGAGATATCAATAAATAAGGGTATTAGTGAAAAAATAAATTATTGCTTTCTCAATGTTATAAAGTGACTAGGAACTTGAGACAAATGAACATTCTAAAATTGATATATGATGAGAAAACATATTATAAATTTGTACTTTTCTCTGTAAAATCTTAAGGAGCATCTTGACTCTGGAGGAGCTAAGTTCCAAATAAGCAAAGATGCCTAAATAGGAGCCAACAGGCTTTCTCATTTAGCAGCAAAGCAAACAATGTAGCAAAACTTTGTGTTTTTTCTTGGATTGCAGTGCCTTTGAGTAGTGTAGGCTCATTAGAATTCTTGACTGCCATTGATAAAGAAAATTGAAAAGAAAAACTATTGAGTACATATCCAATAATCCACATGTTTTATTAAATTTTAATTATCTGATTTTAGTTCTTTGACATTGTTCTTAGGAATTTGTTTCTATGATACTTGAAAAAGTGAAAGGGGATAATGTTATTGTACAGAACATTACAAGGTCTGGCAAGAAAGATCTGTATTCAGAATTACTTTGGTATCTTACTTTTGGTTTGATCAGGTAATTTTTTTCACTTGTACACTTTATTTTTTATTTTTTCTGGATCCATTTAATGTAACGTTGTTATGTAACTAAGCATGAATACTTCAAACGATGTGAGAATACTTGTGTAACATTCATACTGACTGTCCTTTGGTATTTACATATTTTTTCATTATCTTTAAATTATACGCATCTTTTCTCGGGTATTTGGTCTATGGCTGAATGCTTTTAAACAAAAGTAAAATAGTAGCTCGTTTTGTTGAGTTACTAGTGGGCGCAAAACTTGCAGGTTAGTTTTCTGACAAGCAAACCTTTCTTTTTGTGATGAGGGGATATGTCTTAAACTTTTCCATTTTTTCTCGTTGGAAACATAACAAAAATAAAAAGAAGACTTTAGATATCTTTCCTTGTACTAAAAATATATTTTGTTGGCCAAAAAATAAGGAAGAGGCTGTTTATTAGCAGGAATATCCCATATATGAACCACTCCATAGTTTCTGAAAGCATAGGTTTACAGTCACGTTGTTGCCTAGCTTACAAAGGCAAACATGTTTTGGAATAATAATATCTGTCTACATTGGAGTAGTTAGCCCTTTTATTTGTTTTTAGCCTATTATTGAGTTAAAATGCCATCTCATATTTTTCTTTTGATCCTATTATAACTTCTAAATTTTTTCAATATAGTCTTTTGATTTAGGACACTCACCAGTCATCATTATTTTGTCAGGGATGATTGCTGTTATGATTTCCGTATATTTGCTACCCATGGTGTTTCCATTTTAGAGGATTTAGTTATAGCTCTGGCAGATGGGGTTGCAAGCCTCTATCTGGAGTTTATTTCTGTTGATAGTGATGTGTCAAGTAAAACAAATAGCTTGGACGTGTCATTCTGTGCTTTGTCCACCAGAGAACTCCAAAAATTACGTAATGAGGTACACATTTCATGCTTATGGATCTTGTTTATGTTGTTTACACATATTGGTCTTTTCTACTCTGTCTTGTTTATGTTGTTTACACATATTGATTCTTTTTAGTAAACATTTCTATGGCGGTTCTTCAAAGTGACATTTTTCTCTACAAAATATAATTATTAACTCTAAAAAATCCATTCTTAACATCTAGTTTTAAAATATCCATTATTTAAGCCCATAAAAGGCCATCCTCAATCAGCAAACCTTGTTCCCTCCATTAGTGAAGTCATATCCTGTTGGAATCTCCATGCACCTCCTCAAGGTCTCTATGAAAGAATGCATTTTTAACATGTAATTGTTGTTACTCCTACCCAAAGTGAGATGCCAGGGATAAAATAATTTTGACAGCATTCAAGTTTACAAATGAGGCGAATGCCTCCTCACATATGTCTGCTTGTCTGGGTATATTTCTTTGCAATTGGCCTTGCCTTATAATTGATTCAGGTACCATCAAATCGATATTTCACTCTATATATCCACTCGCAACCAACGATTATCTTGTATTTCAACTTATCAACATTCTCCCAGGTCTTATTTCTTTCCAATACATTCATCTCTTATTCCCAACTCAAACCCAATTTTCGTCCATTGATGCTACTTCTATTGATTTAGGGATTCCAACTAATTAATGGCTGTAATAAAATATTGGTGCCACATGGAAGGTGTTTAGTTGACACAATTGAGATTTAGAATAATTGGGCACGTTTACATTTTGCTTTTATAGAGAATTGGTGGGTCATAAGAAATAGGATCCAGAATTTTGGAACAAATATTTGGAAGATAAGAGCTCTGGAACCTCATTTTGTTGTGGGGCATTAACATACTTTAGTTCTTGACTAACACCATTTTCTTCGAGATATTGGGAAAGATTTCGATCCAAATACTCTTTGCCTTTATTAGAACATAGCCTTTCAATAGATTTTACGAATTGAAACCATAGTTTCATGTTTTTTGAGAAAAAGTCATTTGATACTAGTACAATTATGAATAAAGGCGAGAAACCACTTAGCACCATATATTTGAATTAGAGTTAGACCTCCATTCAACAGAAGAATGAATAAGATCAAAGGGCTCAATACCTTTATCTTTACTGGGAAAAAAAGATACAGTACTGTGTTTTGCTAATTGAAAAACATCACAATGGAAATACTCAATTAATTCTTTTGTGAACAAATGAGGAAACAAAGGCTCAGGAATACTGAGTAAAAGATGCCCGAGACACCTATGATGAAGCCATATTTGAGACACCATAAAGGAATAGACTCTAAACTTGTCCAATAACAAGAAATGAACACTTTTTTTGGCTGAAGCAGTTCCTTTGACGTGGTTGAGTTTCTTATGCCCTTCAAGGGTGGTATGAACCAACTGGGTCAACTATAGGTAGTTTCACCCACCAAGGTAGTTTTAGCCATGCAACAACACAATGAGATTGGGACAGAGAGACTAAGGGAAGCTGGTTTTCTTCAGACTTGGTGAAAATTCACAATCTTTCTTGGAGGGTTGCACGGGATAGAAACTTTGTCTTGAGGAGTTAGGGCTTTCTAAGTGCACGAGTCCTATACGGCGACACATGGAAGTACTATCTTTTTTTAGCCCCGCTGGGGTTGATCGCTCGGTGTTAAGGATGTGCAATTGATGGTGGAAGGCAATGCGACCCACAATGGTCTGCATTGCTAAGGGCACCCTCAAGGTATCAATAGCTGCAATGAAGGAAGTGAAAAAGGGTCCGCTGTTTCACAGTGAAGTCCGCTAAGTTTCTTTCTCCGGAACAAAGTCAATTGGGGCATTTCTGCAATGAAAGTGGCAAGTGTTTTTGGTGGAATAGATGCAGAGTCTTCCAAGATGGGGAGCTTCCTGCACCAACTTTCTTATAGCCTAGTGAAGGTATTGTAATTAATGAGATACAAGAGAATAAAAACTGTACATAATCAGTTTCCAAAGGAGAAATAGAATATCTTAATTATTCCAACGTTGTCTTTAAATTCTGTGTCAGATAAATTGAGAGTATTTCGGGTTCTATTTTGGCACCCCAGGAAAGGAGACGGTCAAATGCAAATATTATGTTTTTATTTTATTTTAATATACATCTAATCAGATGTACATTGTTAAAAAAATTTCCACTATTTAAAATTTGGATAAAATTTTGCCGAGACTTTCATCTATACTTTCGTTTCAGGTGGCTTTGAACCAGTGGTTGTACCACAACATGGACACAGTTGTGTCGATGTATGAGGATCGCTTTGACTTGTGTACACTTGAGAGCCAACCCATTGATTTACCGGACAGCAGTCAGACTGACAAACAAAGTTGGTGGAAGAATCTTACCCAGCAACGTTCAAAAACCATGTCACATGAGTTATATTGTATTGCGATAAACCATTTCTCAATGCCCATAAAACGGACAAAGGAATTAAGAGCCCTTACAGGGTGGTATGTTTTCTCTTTGCCCTATCTATTTAGGCATAATTAAGTCTGGTCCCTGCATTTTATGTTTTGTTCATTTGGTCATTGCTTGTCTATTTTATCTATTGAGTTCCTTACTTTTCCATCCTGTTCTTAATGCAATCTTCTATGAATATATGCTTTACTAATATTTGATAAGTTAGGTTTAGGCCGGTAAGTCCCTACTGGCAACTGTTGGTTCCAAATTAGAATTTTAATTGCTATAATAAATGAAATTAATATATTAACTTTTGAGTTTCCACAGCTGGAAGTGCAAGTCGTTGTTGCTAAGTTTAAATTTGACATATTACTGCATGTGCAACACAAACATTTATAGCATGCTTGAAAAAATGGGGTTTCAAAGTGAGTTTGGAGGGGGTAAACTTGATTTTGTTAAATATATTTAGCTGCTATAAATCAAAATTGCCTTTATTAACTCTCAAAAGCAAATTTGATTAGGATTAAGAAAATATACCTTGAAAATTTATACTGATTTTTTTTAATTTGAATTATATAAACATTTAAAAAGATCTCCAATTCAAACTAACTTTTAATTAAAGTCGGTTTTCCAAGATCAAGGTAATTCAAAATCAAATTTTCAAACAACCCAAAAACATGTTAAACTGCCAGAGTTGGATGGTAGTTAATCGCAGGAACTACATTGAATGTTGTGGGTAAATTAGGGGTCTAATTTTTAAAAAATAGTGGAGTAGGGACTAAATGAGCGTGGTCAGATGATATACAATAGAATGTGTGGTTGGATTAACGTATTTTGCATTTCAAATGGCGTACATTTTAGTGGAAGAGAGCTATTTTACAACGATAAAAAAATCATTCACTTTTATTACAGTGGTTAAAGAATTAGATCACCATGCGATGCACCTTTACTTGCTCACTTTAAATGCAAACCAACTTTTGAAGAGTTTTTCCCTCGATAAATCTAATTGCTGTTAGTGCTAATGTATTGCAGGAGGTATTACTTCAGCCTTCTTCTTGAGTTGTCTGACATCACCATGCCGATTGTTAGAACAGTTGTTAAAAAAGCAAGTGATGCTATCTCATTCTTTTTGGTTAGCTTGATTGGCAGGTCTTTAGGACTGATTTATACAGGCATTAGGCAGTCCCTCAAATGGAAGTGAGCTTAGTACAATTTTGTGCAGTACAGTTGTTTCCCCCCTCATTTATGTCAGAATTCTAGTTTAGATTAAATCAAATTCGAAATTATAGCATTGCTTTCAGTTGGTCCTTTGAGACTTTTCGTTGGTTATGTATATATATGAAAAGCACATCCATATTGAGATCATGCCAATTTTAGCTTCAAAATGTGTATTTTTTTATTACTGGATTTGGATTCATTCAACAATCGAGTAAAATTGCAAAGAGCAACATCTGCAAATTGCACTATGTAGTAATTTTTTCTCACTTTTGAATAGTTTTTTATTTCATAAATTTTCAGAGTCTCACTAATAAAGAGTGGATTTAGTTGTCATGACATTTTATGTGGAATCTCAGTTATGTGGAGTCTCACTCGAGTATGTGCTACTAAACCAATTGCAAAATAAAAAAGTTCAATTTTTTACTATATCGTAATTTTTTAGAGTCTCAATAATTAAGAGTGGGTCTAAACTATACATTTCAACACACTCTTCTATTGGTTGAAATTTATTTGCGTTCCACCAAGTTATATGAAGCTACATTAATATCAATCAATAGAAGATGTGTTGAAATGTGTGTTAGAGAATTTGTTGCTAACACCCCTTTCACATCACAGTTTGCAACTAATCTATCTAGTGAATCCCTTGAAACCTATGAAAATAAGTCACGAAGATATAATGATGATATTGGTGTGTGTGCTTCATGACTCAAGTAAATATAAGGTAAAACTTTCTCCATACCAACATAAGTTCAGGGTGTACATATATATATAAAAAAAAAGGTGAGATTATTGTTGTAAAGTACACTTCTGAACACACCATTTGGAACAAGTGAGATTTTTTTAATAAATAAATGGCTGAAAATGAGATCCCATATGGTATTAGTAATCCAGAAATGATGTAAGGAAGTTAAATCTGAACTCGTGGAAGATAAAGTTTTAAACTAAAACAAAATATCAGGAGCAAGTAAATCCATATGTCCTACATTTGGAATTTGCAAAAAGAAAACACATTTGGAGATGTTGGCATTGTCACTAAAGCAAGATGCAATATGTAGTTAGTGTTGTTGGGTCAAGAGGAGAGCCTTGTAGACCACCCACGTTTAAGCCAGAGCAACCACATAAGGGAGAGAGATACCACACTCTTACCAAAACCTTAAGGCAATAAGGGAGGTTGAACATTTATAAATATGAGACATATAATTCACACTTGCACACAACAAATATATATGGTACGCGAAGATTTTAGTCAACACACCGATTTGTGTATCTTTAATTTTCTTTAATTCACATTTACAAGTTAATCAAAGTTAGAACATCCAACAAACAACAAGCAAGATATGTCCACCTAAAAGACAAATAAAAAATCAAGATACGTCATCATGTTTGTTTCGTAATATGTCATCATGTACACAAACGTGTATATATAATTATGTTTATTATCAATATTTTATAGGGAGCTTCTACGGTACACTCACTAATTTTAATGTATCGGTACTCTTTTTACACAAAATTTATAAATTAACTTTCATTTTTATGAAATAAAAAGCTATTTCCTAATGTTTATATTTTAAAAAACATCAATTCATAAGAAAAAAACATCATTTCATTGTTATAAGGATCATATTAAAAAATGTACATTTTGTCATAAAAAATAATCAATATTCATTGCTATGAGTATTAAAAATTTGTAAAAATTAAATTTTATTTCGACAAAACTTTTGGTAAATAAATTTAATTATTATAGTTGTTAACGATTGTAAATAATTATTTTTCTTCAAAAAACAATTCATTTATTATTAATTTTATGACTTTGTGTATCGATACACCCAAATTGATTAGGTGTACCATAGAATTTGCCTATTTTATATGATATTCAGAGATTTTTACTACATCAAGCAGGTATAAGTTTCATCAATGTCATGTTATTTCCTCTAAAAAAAACAATGTCATGTCATATGTTAATCAATTAGGACACCTTAAAGTTTCCAAATAGTATGTCACGTATGCGGGCTTTAAAAGAGAAATATGAAATAAAGAACAAACTAATGGACTACATTGTATTTTTTATAATAAAAAAATAGGGCACTAAATTAATTTTTGGTTTTTGAGAGAACAAAAACATCTTTATGGCAAATTTAAACAAGTGGACTTATTCAGTGTAGCAAGTAATGCTATTTGTATACTTGATATATAAAAGTTGAGAGGGGTAAATCTTGACTAATACTTAATACATAAAAGATGAGAGGAGTACATCTTATTCTTGACTATGATGGTATTTGAAATGAATAAAATTTAAACTTTTGAAATGTCCTCTATAACATTAAAGTTTAATAGCTTTGCACCGATCCTATAATTTCTTTTTTAAGATAGACATCTTATATTCATATCTCATATCTTGCCAAACAGAAAGAAAATCATATTTCATCATGATGATGTGTTGTAATATTTGTTTCGTAATACACTTCCACAAATGTTTATGCAAAATATTTTACACCAAATAAATTCATAACTTCAGGTTCCAATCTTCATTTATAGAAAATTCCAATCTTCATTCCAATATAAACTATTCTCGTCTTGTGCTCGGGTATTGGTGTTTAAACTTTTGTTGTTTAAAAAAAAAATTAAATTATAAACTACTTCACTTTTATTATATAAGATTTTTTAGGGGAATTTTTATCATTTATTAGTGCACGTAATTGATTTTTTTTTTTAGGGATAGTGCACGTAATTGATGATTAGTTTTTTTTGTTAATATTGATACGAAGTTTGGTACATAAAGTCTCGCAATTGAATTTTTTTTCATACGTATGAGGCAAAAATTGAACCCCTCATCATATACACCTAAATTCCTTACCACTTAGATCAATTCATTTTTTTTTCTTTGACAAAGGATCAATACCTTGTTTTTTTGGGTAGATAGACAGAATTGCAATGCCATCATAAACTCACATACGTAAAGTGGAAGGTGTTGGAATTTGAACCTCAATCACGACGTTCGACCTAACAATGTCGACATTTTTATCAATTGAACTAACACTTATGAGACAAATGGTCGATGATTATTATTATTATTTTATTTGTAATAAAAACTGTTGAATGTTTTATATGGGAGGCATGATTAAGGGGTTGATAAAGCATCGCTATCCAAAGTTCCGAACCAAAACAAATAACGAAGATACCAATAATTTGATGTTAATGAAATGGTTATCTTTTTGGGTTTCATCATCATTAGTAACACTTCTCATCGCCATTATTTTCCAATGCAACATCAACATCTTATGTCGGAAATTATTGTGATTTTTGTGGACCACAAGAATTACCCACTTTACTATCTTTATTGCATGGTTGTATCTGATGGAACAATAGTTATTTAGGGTTTATAATGAATCTTGTTTTGGCAATGAAATCAAATGTGCTGTAGAAAAAAACGACATGAGAATTTTGAAAGTAGATCTTGCTTGTTTT
>Ga0209282_1001741_pt1 | contig 12170 bp, 8 predicted proteins | sample Mtrugardesep15_FD_187529 | JGI IMG/M metagenome (GOLD analysis project Ga0209282, IMG submission 187529) | Root nodule microbial communities of legume samples collected from California, USA - M. trunc garden sep15 (SPAdes) (version 2) | ecosystem: Host-associated > Plants > Roots > Nodule...
ATGAAATTTTGCAGAAATATGTAGAATATTGTGAAAATGTTTCCCAAAAATATTAGAATTTTTTAACAAAACCTAAATTTAATATGAATTTTTAACCATAAAAAATATAAAAATTCATATTAAATTCATGTTTTGTTAAAAAATTCTAAATTTTTTTGGAGAGATTCTTGTAATATTATGAATTTTTCTGTAAAATTTTATTAAAAAATATGAATTCTATATATGAATTTACTTTAAACAAAGGATCAAAAGTAAAGATAAATTTTTTTTAAAGACTAAAAGTTAAAGGAAAATTTTAAAAGGATTAAAACGAAAAGTTGGTATATTTATAACAAAAAAAATATATTTAACCTTATTTTTTAAAAAAAAAAAAATTAAACGTCCCTTTCAAAGTCAATGGCAGGATGATTAGACAAGAAATCAAAACCAACCTTACTTTGCTTATCTTAAAAACATCGTTGGCCCACCAAATTTACCCGTAACTATCCCCATTTTCCCCTCTAGTTAATGAAGGTCCTCTCTTTCTAAAAAAACAACCTTTTTTGACTTTTAAATTATAGTCCTTTATTTTAATTTTTCTTAAATGCACTTTTATTCTTTAGGAAAAAAAAAATTGATCTCTTATTTTTTTGTCAATTAGCCTAGTGGCCGAAGCTCTCACGTATTTAATGTGGAGAAGTAGGGTTCGAACCTCTGTCCCTGCATATATTATGCAATGTCCCTACCAACTGAGCTAAGCTCATGAGGACATTTTTAAAACTAGATTATTTGGTCCTAAATTTTACATTTTTTTCTTCAATTTTCCGTACCATTTTATTTTGAAGCTGTTTTTTATGACGTGACTTATTTATTAATGACACTGCAAAGCTTATATATCCACATCGAAAATTCAAGGAAAATAAAATAAAATTGAGGGACCAAAATTCTGGTTTTTAAAATGGAAATCATACATTTTTTTCTAAAAAATATAGGAGGACCAAAAATGCATTTAAGATTCTTTTATATTTGAGCATTTATAATTGACTCTTATATCTCTCTCAAGTGAACAACAACAACAATCAAGCCTTATCCCACTAAATATGGTCAACTATTTGAATCAAATTACGTCATACTATTTTATCAATAAATCATATTTTAATCAGACTCATTAATATATTGATAATTTTAAGGGTTAATACCACTTTTAGTCCATGTAATATGAGCGAGTTCCAATTTTAGTACTTAATGAAAAAAATAGATTTCATCCTTATTATTTGAGATTCTTCCATTTTTAGTATCTCACTTAAACTAGTCAGCATAATTATGCTGACGTGTCCAACTGATTGCGTTGTTTGTTTTATTTAAAAAATAATAAATAAAAAACAAATTAAGATTACAATTTAAAAAAACCACAAAAATCAAATGCCCTTGTTTTCCAACTTCTTCTTTCATCATTTTTCTTTTTCCTTTTCATCATAAACCCAAGCGACAAGAACAAACTTCAACAAGTACAAGAATATGCACCAAGTTTCATGTTCATAAAAAAAAAGGTTGTGTTAACTTGTGCCCTTAGGGCACATGTTAAGGGTAAAGTTATGGTGCATAAGTCATTTCCTTATGCACCATGCATAAACACTTCACAACCATTAGATTTCCTTCACACTCTCAAAATCTGATCGCACACACGCCTCTGAAGCCTTGCTCGCTCGCTCCGACCTGATTTTCACCTTTGTTCGCCGCTCCGACGTGATTTATCCGACGAGGTTGCACGGATTTCTCCAGTGACATTCCTTTCCTCTTCCAAGACTTTTGGAAACCATTAAGTACATCTAATGGTTTTGGAGTACAACTCACAAAAACCATCTCTTTCCTCTTTCTCCAATTGTGTCAGTCCAAAACTGAATGATGACAATGACTCTAGGTCCTTAGTTTTTTCACCTGCTGAAAACCATTAAGTACATCTAATGATTTTGGAGTACAACTCACATAAACTATTTCTGGATTTATGCAGGGTGCATAATGATTTCCTTATGCACCATAACCGCACCCACATGTTAAGACACCCAAAAGAAGAAATATTTCCTAAAATTTTGTGCATTCAACTCATTAAAAAGTTAAAGATTAAATGTAATGCACACATTCCAATGAACTATTTCTATATTTGTATCATTAACTTGTGTCTTAAGGGCACAAGTTAACATTTCAAAAAAAAAATCAGAGAGAGAGAGGGAGAGGGAGAGAGGAAAATGTTGATTTCTGTTTTTTAATTAGTTTTTTTTTTTTTAAATTAAGTTTTTGAATTTTAAAAATGGAAATAATTCTAAATTCTAGGTGGATTAAAAAATATTAAAATTACACAATCAACATGCCATGTAGGCAAATTCTGCTGACAAGTTTAAACGAAGAACCAAAAGTGGAAGAATATGAAATGACAAAGACAGAATCTGAACTTTTTTTTACAAGGACCAAAACTGGAATTTGCTCATATTACGGGGAGCGAAAGTGGTATTAACCCTAATTTTAAATAGTTTATCTTATTGCATTTCTAGGTATTTTTCCACCTCTAGTTATCTCCATATCTTCCATTTGTTCTATTATTCTAACCACATAATTTACTTGTTTTCTCTCTACACGTTTAAACTCCATAAGTCTAGTTTTCATCATCTTTTCTATTTTAGGTTTTACCCAAACTATATCTCTAGTATTGTCATTTTTAATCTTATCATGTCTAGTATTACCACACATCCAATTCAACATCTTAGAAAATTGATGTATACACATTTGTTTTGGCTGAAAAACACATGTAAATTACTCAAATGCCCCTCGACAGTTAACTGCCGAATTATGGAACCGGCTGCAGTTAACTACCGAGGAAACTTCGGCAGTTAATTACCGAGGAAAACTTCGGTAGTTAACTACCGAAGTTTCTTCAAACCCGTTTTTTTTAAATGTTATTCCTCGGTAGTCAACTACCGAAGTTTCCTCGGTAGTTAACTACAGCCGGTTCCATAATTTGACAGTTAACTGCCGAGCGGCATTTGAGTAATTTATATGTTTTTTCAGCCAAAGCAAATGTGTATACAACAATTTTCAACATCTTAATCTCATTTATACTTATTTTATTCTCATGTTGGTTCTTCATAGCTCAAACACTCAATTCCATATAATATTGTCACACTTACAAGTGTCCGATAAATTTTTTCTTTCTTAGTCTTTTTGAATCATGGATCCAAGATATTTACACCATGTAATTTGTAGTATGATATGATTTATGACTTTCACATCTAAGATAATGCTTCACCTTTGCTAAAATTACATTTAATATAATTTGTCTTGCTTTTACTTAGACGGAAGCAATACACTTATAAGATTTGTCTTCAAGTCTCTAACATCTTATTCAATTCATCCATCGACTCTTGGTGCAATTCTATTGTTATAAAAAAATTGTCTGTGACCTTATCTTGTATCCTCATACTAGTTGAAAGCCCCTCAAACATATCCTCGATAGCTCGAGTATAGGCTATTTTAACCTCTTTCTTCTCTAGGGATTTTCATAAAACCTTTATCGGCATTCTATCATATGTCTTCACCATATCACTAAAAACTAAGTGGAAGTCTTTTTATCCATCAGGTATCACTCCATCATACGTCGTAGTAAGTACATTGCTTCGATAGCCGACATCTTAAATATAAAACCAAATTGGTTATTAGTAACTCAATCAGTCTCTGTTTAATCATTTTTTCCATAAACTCATGGTATAACTCATAAATTTAATTCTTCTAGAATTTGTGCAATTTTGTATATTGCCTTTATTCTTATAGATTGAAATTAAAGTGTTTCTTATATTTTGTATTACCCAACTGCATTGGACAACTTTCTTTAAAATATAGGCCATTACTATAAGAACAAGGGCAATGTACAAAATTGCCCTTAATAAAAATTATAATATAAATTTGCATTTATTATAATTTTGTTTAAGTTTTAAATAAGTCCTTTAAGTTATTAATTTAAGACACCGTTATCCTTTTAAGGACCTATTTGAGGCTATGCTTTTACATTGTGGTTTCAGCCAATCATAGATGTCAAAGTTGGTGAGGCTATGCTTTTACTATCATCTTTAGAGTGGGCGAGAGAGTTGGCGTTTAAGCACATTGTTTTCTTTTTTTGGTTCAAAAGTTGTTGTGGATGATTAGCTTGTTATTGAATGACCGAACTGAATTAAGATCCTATTATGTTAAATTGTTGTATTAGTTTCCTTCCTGTAGCAACTCTTATGTCTGAGTGTTTTTTAAGAGAGAGGTTCATTTGGTCGTTCAAAATCTTGTTGAAGTGGTCATATATAATAGAGAAATGATATTTGAGCAATTATTTTTTAACAACTTTTGTGACAATTTTATCTCTCATATTCAGATGGTCCTTCTACTTTCTCTCTTTATTACTTTGATTTTTGTGTTACTATCTAAATTTCTTTATATAATTTGATTGTCCAAGAAATTGTCACATGAAAGGGTTGTTCAAATAACACCGCTCAATATAATATTAGTTCTCAATCCTATTTTGACATACCTTCTTCTATTGTTCCTTTGATTTTCAATGAAACAAAATAAAATTATAGTATTTTTTTGTTGAGATTATTCATAAAATTATAGATTTTTTTTTAAAAATTCATATAGATAGATTAATTAGATGGATTAGAGGTTATTATATTTTTTTAAATTCATTATTTGATTTTGATTTATCGATCACTAATGTTTAACTACAGATATTATGCAGAATATTTCAACCACACTGGTTCATATATATAGATGTAGTCGGAATGGTTGAGTGAAATTAAGTTTGGTAGAACCAAAACTCAAATTGTTTGTTAAGCCAATACTTTTTTTTTTCTCTCTTTCAAATTTTTGTATTATTTTAACATATTTTAAAATTCTATATCAAAACATAGAAGAAAACAACAATATCAATATGAAAGACAATACTCAAACAAGGGGTGACAATTTGACTCGCCAATCAACCATCATCCACTCATTAAACAAATATATATTTTAAAAGATCACTAAACAAATACATTAATGAAATTAGTATGCATTCATAGATGGATTGGGTGGATATCTATCAATTAAAAATATAATAATGGATTAATTAGATGAATTGGATCAAATTTTTTTAAAAGTTCTTTTAGTGATTTTTTAATGAGTTAATGGATTATGTTGATTCATCTAAACAAAAATTCATTCATTTTACCACCCTTAATCCAAATGAACAATAATTTCACCGACTTATATTATGTTTTTAGAGGACTGAATTGAATAGAATGAAATAGAAAAAACTCATTTGGGTTAATCTAGTGTGGTATTGGCTTAGGACTTGAGAGTATGTTTCTCTTTGAAGTCTTAGATTCGATTCAGTGCTAATTTGAGTGGGTTAGTTTAATTTCTTAAAAAAAATGAAAAAAAAAAAAACTTACATAATCAAACTGAATTGTGTTTTGATTTGTTTGAAGTATTTAATTTGGACATTAATTTTACTTACTTTACTTACACCGGTCTCTCTCACACATGATGGAATCTTACTTTCTTTGATTATTTAAAAATCACAGTTCCTTAACTCTTGCTAAAAATAAAACTGTCCCTTCGTGTTAGAAAATGTTGTTTGTGAAAAAAACTAAACCCATACATAGAAAGGGTTGTCTTTTCTGGATGGTAGCAAGAAAATGACCCATTAGTGAAAGAAAATTATGGATGTGGTAAAATAATTGACAACTCGACTTGAGCTCTTTTGACCTATTCTCATTCTCAAAGGCTTGGAATACAAACAAAATGCAATATATAGCCATATAAGACACATTGTGAATGAATATGTTTCTTTTTTCCTTTCATATTTGTGTCTAATCCTAATGTGACAGTTTTGCTATTATTTGCATATATAATGCGGACTTGGTTTTGTCAACACATATGAAGTTGAAAATAACCAATATTTCTCTACCACCATACCATTCACTGATCGGTACAAGCAGAAGGCTCCATCATGGCAACATTGGCAAGCCTAGCTTTTTTTTAGAGTTTAATTTTTATACATTGTCACCGTAAATAAAATTTACTAAATTTACACTAGCAAATCATTGTCAATTGTATATATATAAATTTAAAAGAAGTTACGGAGTCAAATATTTTTGATGATATATCTAATTGACGGTGTAAATATTTTTTTGCACTCGTGTTGCATATATATTAGAGCCCCTTTACTTTACTACTTCAAAACTGAATTCTAAATTATTAGAGCCCATTCGTTTAGAAATTAGAGGTTAACAAAAAAAAAAACTCCGAGTAGTTATTTGGCTACCGACTCCACTAATGTTAGTAGATGTGTCTATATTATGGCCATCATATGGTAAGTTAGTAGCTGAGTCTATATTACAACAAAAGGTGGGGATTTGAGCCACTTATATTGTGTGTCAATGGAGAAAATTTGGTTGGAAGAAAAAACCATGTCTAATAGTTTAATATTTTTTTACCGGTGCTTATAAATTAGTTTTTTTTTTGTCACCAAGTTATAAGTATATAGTTTACCTCATTGTTTAGTGGTGACAATTCTTCATTAATGAAGAACGTACACGGTTCAATACATAAGATGAATTCCCAGCCAAATTTTCTTCACTAACACACAAGAAAATTCTTTCCTCCCAACCAAATTTTCTCCATACGTAAGAGTGAGAAATTAAACTTCTAACTATTTGTTCAATGTACTATATGTATCATATTTTGTCAAGTTATTTTATTTGTATCGATGTGTTTAAGTTTCATAATACTTGGGGATGTTAACTATTTTAGATACAATGCTTTGGATGCACTGCATTCAGTATATATCTCTTGAAGATGAGGACTTCCATTGTGAACGTTATAATAGTTAGAAAACTAGAGGTTGAAAGTGAACAAGTTAGTTTCTCAAGAAGGGGCAGTTGGTGGAGATGGAGTTGAGAATGCAAGAAGAAGACGACATGAAAAGTTAAAGGAGATGCTCTATAAGATGGAGGTTCTTATATGATTTATTGTTCTATTTGTTCTAATTTGCAGCTTCGTATATCGGGTCATTTTATTTATATTTAAAGGTTAAACAAGTTTTAAGACTTGAAGTTTGCATTCCATTATCTGGAATTCAATTGAATTTCTCCAATGTTGACAAAACTATTCGTTTCAAGTTAGGATGGGATCATGGCAGGTGTAAATCATGATCTGATGTTCATCCTATCATCCACTCTTAATAAATCATCATCTATGCAAATAATAATAAATAAATTTAATTGTATAGGATGTTAGATGTTAGATATTAAAATCACATGAGTTACAAGTACCATTAAAGTTTAAGACAATATTTTTGTTAGAGTTCTACAGTTGAACCAACGCCTATCACCACCCTTGCCTATCACTACCCAACCGTTCGTTTCACCCTCTCCTATCACTCTCAATTACAGAACTTCATTCAACTTCCATTTTACCGGTTAATTTCTTGATCTGAGTGTTTTATTTTGTTGTTAATTTTTTGATTTTTTTAATTCTTTGTAATTTCTTATTTAAGCTTTGTCGATTTCAACTTTTTAACTAAATCTCTCTTGATTAGGGTTCCACGATGAAACGTCTACTTATTTGTTGGATTCAATTAATAAAGTTTTTATTCGGCTTATGATTTGATTGTCTTATTTAATTTGTATATGTTATACTCTTTATGCTTTTCAACTAACAGTTGACCAGATCTCTAGTCTAAGGTATATGACAGACTATCTTACTGTTGCCCGAACATAAACATTAGTAAATTGCTTATTTTAAATTAAGGGTTAAAAAAGTAAACGATCCTCTTAAATATACTAACATTTGATTTTAGTCCCCCTAATCGCCGTTAAACATCTGAATAAAACAACCTAATTTCCCATTGTGCAAGACAATTAAAAAATCTGCAACCCATTACTCTCTTTTACCATTTTTAGTCTAATAAACTTTGTTAATTGTTAAGTTGAACGACAATCTTTATGAAAACGAGAACTTACTATTGTATTACTTGTTACGATTTAGTGTAAAGTGGTGTCCACTATTTAGAATCTTCAAGTGGCCGCGCGTTATTCAATATTGTTTGTGCTATTTACCATTGAATTTGACATTTTATATAAAATACCATTCCAACCACAATATTGCTTAATATCACTTTATTTATTATTTATCTATACTATTTATAACAAGAATATATGATTTTGGGTTGATTTTTTGACTTCCAATTATACCCTTAAAGAAATTTGATTACAAAATGTTATTATGTTGGTGTCATTCAAAAACATAAGAACTTTAATCAAAATATATTGGTGTCATTACAATATGAAAATGTAAAATATATATTATCTATACCTATAATTTTAATCAAAATCAAAATAATTTTGATTAAAATTTCATAAATTCTATTGTTCGTAATTTATACGCGGTAAAAAGAACGGATAGACATGCACGCAAAACGCTAATAAGATATAATGTACATATTATATCCAAATGCCACATGTTACATAAATCCATTTTCCAAGAGTGTGTGCATCAATCTTCTGTTAACACGATGATATAATTTTTGTGCAGATATTTTCTTTTTAGGCAAAAGAGGGCAAGCTTCGCAGAGAGCTAAGCTGCCACAAAATATATTAACCAAAAGAAACAAAGATAAGGAAGGGGACCAAACCAAAATCTCCTTAAAAGTTAACAAACCTAAAGTTAGACATACCTAACTTGTTTTGTACATAATGAACTCTAATGCAATTAGGGACAACAAGCCACATGGTTAAATGATTAGAAGCTAAACCAAAATTAGCTAATATGTTAGCACATTGATTACCATCTCTGAAAACATGAGATGCAATGAAATTCATTCTCCTAGTTTTGATAATGCAGTTATTCCATCTGTTTCTTAGTTTCCAAGGAACAACATATTTGTTCTTGAAAGCATTAACAACTAAAGCTGAATCTAACTCTAGCCAAAGATTACTCCAGTTATTTTGATGTGCTATATCAATGGCCCTCATTGCTCCACAAAGCTTAGCATAATATGCATTTTCAGGACCAACATTTTCAGCAAAACCAAGAAGGAAGTCAGCATCACTGTTGCTAAAGATACCTCCACAAGATGAAGTGTTGAAATTTGAAGAACCATCGGTGTTACACTTGATCCAGCTTGTGATGGGAGGGTGACATAATGCTTCTATGATCTTAGGTGCATTAGAAGGATGTAGATTAACATTGAATTTCTTCATGATAACAAACTCAGTGATGCAAGAAGAGGCTGCAACTTTAGTGTTGTTACCTGATAATGAGGTGTTGGAAATGATGGAAGATATTGAGCTTCTCCACTGCTTTGGTTTCTAGCATACAAAATTACATTGAAAATATTAACCAAATTAGCAAAAGTAATTACAATTTTACATTGAGGGCTCCAAGATCTGTCACAAAGAGACCATATTTCTTCCTTGGTTTGAAATTGTAAGGTACAATTGAGATTAGAAGCAAACCACTTCGAAATCTTAGCATAAACACAATCAAAGAATAAAAGATGGGATGATTCCCCATACCAGAAGCAAAGGGAAAAGATTGAAGGCAGATGGCAACCTTTAATAGCCAGATTTTCATCGGTTGAAAGTTTAGCCAGATTTTGTGCAAATAAAATTACAAACTCTCTAAACTATAATCTTTGCATCCAAAACTCCTTACGCTATCTCATAACACATAACTACCAAGCCCCCTATACATCAAAATATAATTGCTCCTGTTTAATAACTTTTCATATTTATTTATAATAATAATAATAATTTTTCACTTTTACTTCTTTTTTTTTTGACACATTTTCACTTCTATTTCTTAACATTGCTCGATTTGAGATTTATGAATATTTTCATTTTTCTATTGTAGTTTTTTTTTACCGTGTATCATATATGCGCAACTACATATATTAATTTATCAAATCAGATAGAACCACAATGGATCATAAACAATGGCGGAGGCAGAATTTTTACAAAGCCTGGGCAATTTTTTTTTACAACACATGGGTTTATATAAGAAATTACAAGCAAAAAATCTAAAGAAATTGCCCAATTTATAGGGGTTTATATAAGAAATTCAAAGAAATTTACATAAGAAATTGCAAAAGAAATTGGCCGGAGCCCGGGCGAGTGCTCGGGGTTGCCGGACGGTGAAACCGCCACCGATCATAAGACTCATCCTCAAGAGATTTACAATTGTTACATTTCCATGACTAGATTCAAATTAATGTAAGTTGAAAGAGATATCACTTCCATGATGCATCTAATCCGGGTACTTTTGATTTCTATTGTATTTTGTTGTATATATATTTTATTGTAAAACATATACTTTGATTTAATTCAATTTATGTGTTTTTAAATTCAAAATAAAAAAAATACATTATACATAGTTAGTTTTCAAATTGCCTATAATTTTGACATAAGTTTTTAAATTTAATTTTGAAAAAGAATTGAGTTGGGTAATTTTGTTTAAATGGCATATAATATAACGTTTTCATTTCAGAGGAATTAATTAAATCTTGTTTATTCAATTTTTTTACGGGCTCTTCTTTATTCAATTAATAAATTGAACATTTTTTTGAAAAATAATTATTAATAATGACGTCCAATAACAATCTTCCATAACTAATGGTAAAATAAAAAAATAAAAAATAAAAAGGATTGAGTCAACCAAAACAACCGTTGACTCATACTCTTCCACCTATATACTTCAATTCAACTTTTCAAACGTTACAAAGAGAAGACTCAGCCACCAAACAAGAAAACTAATTAGCACAAACAGAAAGGAAGAGATCAGAAATGGTGAATTATACTTCTTCGCCGGAGTCACCGTTGCAGAAGCGTCAATCCAACAGCAGCTTCTTCATAACAATATCAGCTATTCTGGCTATGCTTTCAAGGCAAGCCAGCCGTTTGAAAGGAAAGGCGAAAACTAAGAAATTGCTGAGTAAGATGAGCAGCAAAGCTTTGTCACAATTAGGGAAGATGAAGAAGACGAAGAATCAGAGAGATAATGAAATAAACGGCGGTGTTTGGCAGAAGGAGATATTGATGGGAGGAAAGTGTGAGCCGTTGGATTTCTCCGGCGTTATTCATTATGATATTAACGGGAAACAAACCGGTGAAGTTCCTCTCAGGTCACCACGCACTAATCCTTTCTCTCGTTATTGAATTCAATGTTTTTGGTTTGAACGGTTATCCTCTGCACGCAACTGTGATATTTTTAATGTTGAATTCAAAATTCAGATATTAGGTCAAGTTGCCATCTCATCAAGGTAGTTGAATTCAATGTTTCACATGCAGTACAAAATTATTTGTCGTATAATTATTAGAATTGAAAAATTGGAATTTTCATAGCGTTTGTGCTCTATTGATTGTGTGAAAAATAATACGCGTTTGTGTTTTTGAGTTGATAGATCTTTGAATTTTTCTAAGGGAAGTTTGAGTGTGTCATTTACTTGCTTTATACGTTTAAAAGTTTGGGTTACGTGATCAGCATGATATACTTGCATTCACATCCAATTTGGTACAGTAATATTTGCTTGCTAAAGTCCACTGTTAAATGTGCCTGTAGTTCATGTACATGTTTTTGGATTGGAGATGAGTATAACATATTTTTGGAAGGAAGTTTTAAATAAAATGCGTTTAAGAGACAATGGGATAATAGGAATCACTTTGTGAGATCAATTTGTGGAGAGTACAAGTCTCTCAAATCCTTGTAATAAATCCAGTCTCAATAAGAATTTGGTAGTTGGTAGCTCTTACGCATTGCTAGAACCATATTGATTAATGAGAGATTATGATTACATCAACGAGTACAATATATGAGGCTTACATAGCCAATTACTACAACTAATTCATAACTAATGAATTAATATGTAACCTCTCGCATACCGGTTGTTATGTGAAATGCTAGAACTAAGTTACAGTTGACATGAGCAAAATGTCTAACCATCTTTGTCAATCGAAATCGTTTAACTTTATTATATTCAATTTGGGGAAATTACTCCCTCCGTCCCTTAATATAACCCCCCTTTTGTTTTTCTTTTTGTCCCTAAATATAACCCCCTTTTCAAATTACAACACACATTAATTATTTTTTTCCATAGATACCCTTATTTAATACTA
>Ga0209282_1001742_pt1 | contig 12169 bp, 6 predicted proteins | sample Mtrugardesep15_FD_187529 | JGI IMG/M metagenome (GOLD analysis project Ga0209282, IMG submission 187529) | Root nodule microbial communities of legume samples collected from California, USA - M. trunc garden sep15 (SPAdes) (version 2) | ecosystem: Host-associated > Plants > Roots > Nodule...
TATATAGTTTTATTGTTTTTTTTTTTTTGAAAGAAATATAGGTTTAACACTTATTAGTGAACAATCGAATAAGTTGTATTTTTTGGTGTGTGAATTCATATAGATAGATATATACATACATGTAGACTATCAACTTACACCCACCTGAAATTTAAACTTGTTATATTATTTTTTTGGTTACTAAACTTGTTATATTAGTAACATGCATCTTTTTAATTTGAAAAAAAGAAGATTTTGTTTATAATTAATTTTCATTAATGGACATGATTGTAATTTTACATTTCTATTTTTAAGGTCAACAAGATTTCCAATCTTGTGTCAATTTCCCCCATGTATATGGGATATAAGGTTTGTCATGTTGTCTGAAAGGGAGGTTTGTGAAAAGATCTTAAACTTTGGAGTAGAAAATAAAATATTAGTGTTAAGAACATGGGTTCGGTTTTTCTAAAGCGAGCAATTCATTTTAGAATATCACATCCTAATAAAATGAATTTGTTACAATATTAAACCTTGATTTTTTTTACTTTACATTTTACTCGGTTTAGATGATCCTTACATAATGGGGCATGTTGTTATTTGATGGAGTTAAAACAAGTGCTCTCCTTTTTATATAATTATATCTTGCATATTGTATTTGAACAAATAACATGTTAAGTCTAAAATGTATCAACTACACCCTGAATACATATCTTTATGAATAAATAGTTTTTACTCCCTTTGATGTCAATTATAAGCAAATTTTGATTTTTTAGGTTCATTCAACTAATGATGTATGTGGTTTATAATATAGATCATATACATCATTAATTGAATGAACCTAAAAAATCAAAATTTGCTTATACTTGACAAGGGAGAAAGTATTATTTTATAGATAGACGAAATGATAATAATTATTAGAAGAGTAATGCTAGCAACACTCTCTTTTGAACATCATTTCTAATTATTGGCTTAAATCATTGTAGGTCTACCCATTGAAAATGGAACCCACACAGAGGTGAGACATACATTGATTTCATCCAATAAAAGAGTAGATGTTAAAAGGTGTGTTGAAAAATGAGTATTGCCGGCATTCCTCGTATTAGAAACTCACACACGCAAGTTGAGGAGTCTGGGATTGAATCTCGGTTCTAACCTAACTATTTTAAAATTTAGTTTAGTTTAGTTATGACTTGTGAACAATTAAATAGTCTTTTAAGTTCAAATATACAGTGTCGTACAACAAATATCGATGTCCAAATAATAAATTATTTTAGATATTAAAGATTGTCGTTAAGACATCGATTAGAAAAAAAATATAGAAATATTGTTTTGAAAAAAATGGCAGATTCAAATAATTAGAAATTTAAAAATCATTGTTTTCAATACATAACAACAACTTTTGAAAAACATATCCTTAGTTTTTCTCTCTCATGTGTTCTCAATTTTTTTATATATTTTGTTTAACAAGCCAAAATGAGATGCATTAATAACAAGGCTAATCATTACGCACAAGATGTGCACAGATGAAAGCCCCCAAAAGGTTACAATGTCACTGATGCCGACAAAGCGAAGACACCATCAAAACACTAAAAAGATAATTACAAATGGACACCCATGCACAAAAGCGGGTGTTTCCACCAATCATGAAAACTATAAACAAACGACACCTGTTTTGATTTCATCCACAAGAAGGAACTAAGCTTGACTTTCTCAATGAGAGCTGAATGGTCATAAGTCATATTTTTAAAGATGTGATTATTTCGTTCCTTCCAGAGGACCCATACACAAGCAAGCCAAATAACTTTAAAGAAAATGTGCAAAGATCGAGGCATGCCTGCTATAAACGAAAACTGAACAAAATGATTATGTAGATACCAAGCCACACACTAAAGGAAGAGATGTTGCACCGTTTCGACATTTCCACAATCAGCAACACATGCACTGTCATTGTTGTGAAGAATATTCCTTCGCGCTAAGTTGTCTCTAGTTGGTAATCTGTTGCGAAAGAGACGCCAAGCAAACAAAGACACCTTTGAAGGGATATTCTTATACCACAAGTCGTTCATGACGTTCCTAGCCGCTGGTGCATCATTTGTAGTTAAGAAGCGATAAGCACCCCTCACCAAGTAACCATGTATAGGATCAAGTAACAATTTCCAAGTATGCAAAACATAGTCATGCAATAATGCAATACACTCTCTCACACGCTCCTCCTCCCACGCAAACAGACGACGCCTCCACACCCACGTCTTAAATGACTTTTCTCCTTTTTTTTTAAATTCCAACGTCATCCTTGTTTTAAAATTTGGATGGTCTATATTCCCACATTTATTCCTATGTTTTTTTTCCCAGTTGAGAGTGAATCCTAATCTTGGCTTTTTTAACTAATCTATAATGTTGTTGTTGTTATTTCTGTTGATTGAAAATATTAATCTTCATCTATAAGAGATACTCGATCTTTCACTCTTATATATGAAATTTTTTGATTGGACGGAAAGAATCCACATTATATGTGGCACAAAGTCTTTGTCTAAAATTAGTTATGATTAAAATATTACTCCGGTCCTATTTATAAGAAAAAATTAACTTTTTAGATACATTAAAAAAATAATGTATTTGGTAAAGAATATAGACCAAATATATCATTTATGTAATGAATAAAAAAAGTCAAATGATTTTTATATATAGGACCGGAAGAAGGAAGAAGTATATACACTTTGTACCCCACGATATGACAGAATGGTCCAAATGTTACATACCTAAGAAAAGAAAGTATATCATCACATTATGATTTTGTAACCAAAAATCGGTGAAAGACCAATTATTGTGGATTTGTAGTTGATATTGGCACACATGAATTCACTAGTGTACTTGGAAAAGATCTATCATTTGCTTACGTAAACCTCTCAAGCATATTGTATTAAGTATGCCTCACCCTCACACCGACACACAAACACATTGTCGCATACAACATGGAGCTTCCACTTGCACTCCTACTTCTCCCTGTCTTCTTTGTTCTGAGCTTTCTCTTCTCAGATTTCACAGTATCATCTAGTTTTGTGTCCATAAAAAAGTTGGGTATTTGTAAAAGAAAAAAATTGGAGCATTTTTTTTTTGTGAAGAAAAAAGTTGGAGCATGTGTTTCTTTAAATTTAATTAGGATCTCATAATATTGGACAATTGTTGGGTGTTGACTAAGGGTTGTTTATATTAAAATAAAATTGCAAATTGATCGATAAAATTAAAATCTTCATAAAATAGAATATGATTGGATGTACTTTTGTGAAATTCACTTTGGATCGAATTAGATTTTGTATTCAAATTCAAAACTGAAAAACCACATACATATATTTTAATACTCATTTATTTATTTATATTTTTTTTTTATTAGTCTAGTGACTAGATATTCATCCTATAAAGTGAATAGATAAAGAATCTGAGGTTTGAACACGACCTCTGCATATTACATGCAATGTTTGTAATAATTGAGCAATACTTACGAGGACATTTATTTATTTTTATTAGTGTGGTAATTTGTATTAATCTATTTGTTGGTTTTCATTTTTTTATATAATACTTATTAGTTTAATTTAATCATTTTTTTACTACTTTATACGTATCAAATATAATCAATGAATATCATTTTGTGATATTAAATTTTAATATATATTTTATATTTTGCATGAGTGATTTTTTTAATTTTTTTATTTTATATATCCAAAAACAAATATAAATTAAACCACACTAAATTGGATTAGATGAATTCACAATTTTTTTAATGACATACAAACTGAATTGAATCAAGTGCTTTATTTGGATTTGTTAATTTTCGCTTCAAAACTGATTTAAACTGCATCATAAATACCCTTAGTTTTGAAGGGTTCGGGGTCATCAACAACTATAAAAAATAAAATTAGATTTTGGACATGAAGACTTTTCTTTTTCCTATGTAGTTTCATAATTTCGATAAATTGCATTGCCTAATTATTTTATCTTTGGCAGTTTGAAGGAGCATTCTTGAGTGATGGCAAGGGTCTAAATAACTGGGATGTGTTCACTGATAAAACAGGTTCCGATTATATTATACTACTTATTCATACTACTATAGGGTGCCTGATTGATAAAAAGATCTTGCTTCCTATATATTCTTCACACTCATATTTAGTTGCATTTCAGGAACCATATTGGATGGAACTAATGGAGACATTGCTATTGATCATTACCATCGTTATGAGGTATTTATACTTCACGCTGATTCTGATATGAGGTTTTTAGTGTTCTATAGCAGAAAATTATATGGAGAAGTCTTTTTAAATTTTTATTCGTCACTCTGTATATAAGTTAAATTATAATACAACACATATTTCTTCCCTCAAATAAATACAAATTTCTAAATCATATATTGTTAAATAAGAAACAAATTCAAAAAATATTCTAAGTAGAAGTATATATAAACTTAAATCCTAATATTATCTTATTTTAAATCTATAATATATTTAAACTTAATCTACAATCTAATAATCTTTAAAAAATATTTAGACATATTATTCTCCAAAAATTCTTGTCACCCTAAGAAACTATTCATGTGAAAAATTGAGAATTAGTTACGCCATTTTTTTCACACTAATAATAAGTTACACAATTCTACATTTTTTTTCTTTGTACAACCTATCAAGCTTGAATCTCTTACTTATATAAATCTTAATCCGTCTCGTAAAGTTTGACCTAATTTTAACCTAATTTTTTCCTCCACACTCCGATGGCAATTTAGTTGCTATTATTTTTTGGAAATGAGTATCTCTTACTTATAAATCTTAACCCGTCTCGCAAAAATTGACCTAATTTTAAACTAATTTTTCCCTCCACACTCTGATGGTAATTTAGTTGCTATTGTTTTTGGAAATGAGTATCTCTTACTTATAAAGCTTAACCCATCTCGCAAAATTTGACCTAATTTTAACTTAATTTTTCACTAAAGCATATATCTTCAATGGTCTCAAGTGATAGTAAACCCCCATGTTAACTGATATTTTCAACTAGAGTGTAATTTTCGCAAAGTTTTTGCTATACATCATACAGTCAAATTGTTTATTTATATGTTCAAACAAAATGTCTTTCGATTAAATTGTGTGTGTCATTTTGAATGAGTTTGCAAAATACTATGCAAGCTTTTGGTTTGGATATATATGGTAGGAAACTGACATTACGGTATTAATATTGTGCAATTAACATGGTGATTTCGTTGAAGCATAAAAAAAGAGGCGGATTAAGAATCATGTAAATATATTAGTTTTTTTTTAAGGAATATAAATATATTAGTTATTGTCATTAAAATACATTGCTCAATATATCATATTTTACCTTGATATACATGTAATCACATTATTAATGTTTAACATACTTATTACTGTCAAATATTATCTTCGATATGACCCGTGCGTTAGCACGAGTCGATGGTATAGTACTCTATAATAAAAGAACTAGAGAAGCATCGGATACATATGAGATACATATACTCCTAAGAACTAGAGAAGCATTGAATCATTTATATGTTTTTAAAATATTTATAATCGGAAACTTCTATACTAATAGAAGTTTTTTGCTAATATAAGACTTTTTAAGTTCAAAAACTTTGAAGTTTAAACTGAAATACTAGCTAATAAATAGTATAGTATATATAAGAGATCTTTTTACTAGTATAAGATACGTTTCTTTCAAAAAAGAATCAATAATACTAAATTATTTTTTGTAGACTTAAAACTGTTAACGTCAAAAAAAGAGAGACTTAAAACTGTTGCATCAGTGCCCTGACTTATCTTTGATTATTGACAGGGTTACTGATTGGTAGTATGGCTCAATATACACCAGTCCTGTAGCTATCATGGATATCATATATTGTCCTGCTAAATATATTTGTCTTGATCCACCTCTATGATTGTAAATGATTTTTCTTCCCCATATCATTTTAAATGTTTTAAATTAAAAATGTTTTAAATTTTTATATCATTTCATACTACTTTTATTTGTTGCATAGTTATTGTTTTATACTATTCAACAGGCACTAGCATCAAAATGCAATATTAACATCAACCTTTCCTTTTCAATCATGAAGGCTAATTATTATTTGTGTTTTTTTTTTTTACAAATATTATTTTAGCAGAAACTAAAATTATAAGTAAATTTTTTTTGTAGGGATTAAAAAAGCTATTAAAATTAAGTAAGGACTAAACTTAGAAGGTCGCAATTTTATAGGGACCAAAAACATATTTAACCCAACTTTTTATTCCTATCTATTACATGAATTGAACCTTTTGTCACAATAACACATTATGACATTCCACAAGAGCTTGAGGAAAGATATAAAAGTTGGTTAAGTCCTGAAATTCAGTAAGTACATGTACCCTATTAGCATATGGCAACACAAACTAAGAATCCACGACATAACTAATTTGGAAGTTTAATGTAACATTAATATTTTCAGGGAAGATTTTAGGGATTATGCAGATATATGCTTCAAGTACTTTGGAGATAGAGTAAAATATTGGGTGACATTTAATGAATCAAATGTTGCAATTATTTGTGGATATAGAACAGGTGTGTATCCACCATCTCGTTGCTCAGGTTCATTTGGTAATTGTAGCCATGAGAATTCTGAGAGAGAGCCTTTCATTGCTGCGTCTAATATCATCTTATCACATCTGGCTGCTGTTGATGTGTACAGAACCAAGTATCAGGTGAAATTATATTTGTTACTTAGTTGTAAAATCATTTTGTTTACATCAAATTTAAATGATATTGCACTCGGCTATATCTAAATGACATATGCACCTTCATTTATATATTAGATGTACATAATTAGGGTCGGTCCAAGGGTTACTTAGTTGTAAAATCATATTTTTTTTACATCACACTTAAAAGATATTGCACTCGGCTATACCTAAATGGCATATGCACCTTTGTTTGTATATTAGAAGCACATAATCAGGGTCGGTCCAAAGTTACTTAGTTGTAAAATCATTTTTTTATGCATCACACTTAAAAGATATTGCCCTCAGCTATACTTAAATGGCATATGCACCTTCGTTTGTATATTAGATGCATATAATCAGGGTCGGTCCAAGGTTATTTAGTTGTAAAATCATTTTTTTACATCAAACTTAAATGATATTGCACTCGGCTATACCTAAAAGGCACATGCACCTTCACTTATATACTAGATCCACATAATTAGAGTCGGTCCAAGGGTTATTTAGTTGTAAAATATATTTTTTTAACTAGTGAATGTACTACTCAAATATCAGAAAAATCAGGGAGGACGAATTGGAATTGTTATGAATGCTATATGGTATGAACCATTTAGCAACTCTATAGAAGACAAGTTAGCAGCAGAGAGAGCTCAATCACATGAACTGGTAAAGGTGTTTTTTTTGCTACTTTGATATGTAGTAATTTTAGTTGGCCTCCCAAAATTTTCTAAGATATTGACTAAATTCCCTTATGGAGAAATGCAGGCTTTTGGATCCAATTATACTAGGAAAGTATCCAGCAGAAATGCATGAAGTATTAGGACCTGACCTACTAGTATTTTCCAAATATGATACAGAAAAACTCAAGAATGGATTAGATTTCATCGGAATAAATCACTATACAAGTTATTGTGTAAACGATTGCATCTTCTCTACATGTGAACAAGGAAAAGGGTCTTTAAAGACAGAGGGTTTTGCTCTCACATCTGCTCAAATGAATGGCATGAGTATTGGAGAACCGGTAATATATTTCATAGTTTTTAACACATTTTTTTAAAAAAAGACCAGATATCGAATCAATGAGACTTTCAAATCATGGTTAACTTGTTTCAATCTATTTAACTGTGCTTAGAAATGTAAACAAAAAAAGAACCAATTGAACCAACTACGTTCCACCAGTTCAACTACACTAAGATACAAACGCGATCAAACCAACCGGTAAACCGGTCAATTTCAAGTTCAAACGGTTGAACCGACCAATTTGTTACTATTTTTTAAGGGTCTTGTTAACGAGTGTCTTCGGGGCACTCTTTAAGCATGCTAAATTAAGTAATTATTCATTTAAAAAGTCAAAGTTTTCAAATTCCAATACATTTATCACACAAACTTTCATAAAAAGTTACTACTTAAGGTCCTTAACTAGTGCCCCGGGCACTGGTTAACATTTCCCATTTTTTAAACATTGATTTTAATTCTGTATTGTGGATTACATATAAATATAAAGTGTCAATTAATGCTTGTAGACTTCGCTTGCTTGGTTTTATGTTCACCCACAAGGAATGGAAAATGTAGTGACTTACATAAAGGACAGGTATAACAACATTCCAATGTTCATTACAGAAAATGGTAAGTAACAATAAACCTTGGTTTAATTAACTCCTACAATGCTGCACCCGTTATTGATGTCATGCCCTTAAATAAGTTGTTTTATTTGTCTTGCATAGGATTTGGGACAAGTGTGAGTTCTTACCTCACCAGTGAAGATGAATTGAATGATGTCAAAAGAGTGGAGTACTTGAGCAGTTACTTCGATTCTCTAGCAACAACAATAAGGTATTGACATACCTATCCATTACTAGAAAAAAGATGTTATTTTGTGACAGGTTGACGTTATTTTACATTAGAAAATAATGGTTTTTACAAAGTAAATTCATGAATCAATACCAAATCTTCTTCCATTTTTAACTCTATTTTGTTAGTTTAATTTAAAATAAAATAAAATAAATGTTCCCAACATAGATTTCTTAGCAAAGAAGCCACATAATCATCACCTGTTTTAGTTTGTGTAGTACAAAAATAAATAAACAAGTTATTATTGTGTGACATGAGAGGGCACTTTGTTTGGTCCCTTCTAGACAACTTTGAATGGAAACATGGATGCAGTATAAGGTTTGGACTTCATCATGTGGACTTTGCCACTCTCAATAGAACCCCAAGAGGGTCTGTATTTTGGTACAAAAATTTCATTTCAGAGCACAAGTCCAAGAATCGGGCAGGCATTAGGCTTAGGCATGCTCAAGTGTGATGAACAATGAAAAATAGGTAATTATTTTAATACGAGTAGAATAAACTGTATAAAATACAATTATATAAATGGTAATAAAAAAAGTGCGGAATGAATAATTTTTCATGCAGTATAAAATATCACACCCTGACCACAAATAACAACTAAATATCATAATTTCAAATAATATATATTGGCTTATTAGAGCCTTACAATTATCTTCATAATAACATACGTAATATTTTCTCAAGATCCAACAAAATAAATCGAGACCATATTATTAAACCCGAACCTGATGTCATAATCTTAGAGCTTACAATTCAATTTAAACATAAACAATAACCCAACAAACTTTCAAAAACACTATAATATATGTGATAGAATAATTCTCCACTTTATTATCATGAACACACTTAAATAGCACTCCTCCTCAGTCATATCATAAAGATAACCTACATATGTAATTCACACAAGATAATTAATATATAAAAAGATATGAGGTGGATGAGCTTTAAGTCACTTAAAGTGGTATGAAAATATGTATATAGAAAGAACTAAACATACAAAGGTACATTCATTTCTACTCCTTATGCATGTTGTACAAATAACTTTAGGCTCAAGAAAGTAGATAAGGAAGACATGGCTAATTAAATAAGAACAACACCCTTTTAGCTGAATTTCAATATATCACATTTTCACTATTATGATACTGTAACGTGGCTAGTAACACCCAAACTTATATGCACAACGTAAAATCATGGGATCTGCCAGAGTCATTAGGATTTCTATATTGAAGCATAATCCCCTCCAAGGTTGGGTTAACAAATTTAAGGTGCCTTCATCATCTAATTAATTTAATTTTTTTCACTCACATAATAAAAAACCTATGTGTGATGCATGTGTCACTAAAAAAATATCCAAACAAATATCATTCTTTAATTCTCCTAAAAAATATTAATATCATCTTCCCACTTCACAATCTATGTTTGTCATAAATAACGTATTACAAGAGGATCTTCCTTTTCTCTCTTGACCTGAGTGAATCACCTCAATATTATTCATGATAAAATTATACAAAGCACATACATCCCCAAGAACAATCTTTTAATTATGTCAAAACGAGATTTCATTTTTATACTAACAATTAAAATTCTAACTTTCAAGCCGCATATAGTGACAATGCGCTTAATAAGGAGAACCATTAGTACACCTGCCAATTAAGGTGTACCGGTACTCTTGTTTCAAAAATTATACATTAACTATCATTTTTTATGAAAAAAAGAGCTATTTGTTTATATTTAAATTTAGAAAATATCATTTCATTAGAAAAAATATCATTTCATTGTTTATAAAAATCATACTAATTTTTTTTACATTTTATTGTAAAAAATAATCAAAATTCTTTATTATCAGTAATAAAAATTCAGAAAATTTAAATTTTATTGCGTTGACGTTTTTGGTAAATAAGATTTAGTTATTATAATTATATGTGATAGAAAATAATTTGTTCCCACAAAAAATAACTCATAGAATTAATTATTTTAAGGATTTGATGTATCAATACACTCAAATTTTTAAGTGTATCATAGAATTTGCCTTAAATTTATACCCCAACCATATTTTATCACACAAAGATCAGGTTCAACCCCTCCACCCACGACCATCGTTATACCCATTATGTGAAAAAAGCTTCTCATTACCTCAATTAAGAGTGTAATGCCCCGAGCTTTGTACTTTGGTAGATCTTTCTTCACTTAAGATCTTTGTTTGGGTTTGAATGTTTGGTTTTGAAGAAGATGAATGATATAGCAATGCTCGCAATTTTTTTTCAAGAAATGGATGAAGAAGATTAAGTATTTAGATGAAGAAGAAGAAGGAACCGAAGTCTTTTCCTTTTATATTTAGTAATTACACGCATGCGGCGTGCCATGCCACCCCATCATGTGAGCCGCCACATGTACGTTGATAGAGTCAAAATTAAGTAAAATGACCACTATTACAAAGAGGCTAAAACATAAAGGACTAAATTTATAATTTCTTTCTTATGAGACCAAAATCACAATATTAAAAAGATAGGGGGTCAAAAATACACTTTAACTTATATATTATCTTCCCTAAAAAACTTATATATTATCTTATTTTATCAGATTGCTTCTTTTCTATTTATTATATGCTCAATAAATAAAAATCATCATTAATTTAACTTTGCTAACAACAAAAAAATTTGGCTTCTGGGTCAACTAAATATTTATATTATTCTATCATTTTTAGATACTTCAAATAACTCAAAATTAAGATTACGATAACATTTAAATTAAAGTCCATTATTATATTTGAAATATTATACTATCATCAAAACTTTAAGGAGAAAAATGTTTCTGATTTTTTCGGTAATGTAATCCCATCAACATAACAACAATCAAACAAGTGTAAGTATTTTTATTAACATATCATGAAACTAATCTTTGATTTCCCAAAGAACTATTGTGACATCTGACAAAGTTACTTGATATGATGGCTTTGGTTTTTGAACTGAAGAATATGACAACTTACTTTATGATTCACGTTTAAAATGGAAGAAGTCGAGCTATTTGTTGAGGTTCATTCATGGTCCTTTTAATTTGAGATCCATATTAAAGGCTTCTATGAAACTTAATATCATAGAGCTTTTTTATTTATTTATTTGTATAGGAATATGTGCAACCAATTTTAAGGATTACCAATATAAAATTCAAAAACAACTCTTTTTCTTTCTTTCTTTTTTGTTATTATTATTATTCACACTACAATAATAATAAAATAATAATAATTTTTCAATAAATATAAAATATATCATTTATAAAACTCATTTTGAAGACTTATATATTGATTATTTTTTTGAAGGGAAAGAATACTTATATATTGATTATTATTTTCTAAGCAAAATTTGCAAGTATAATATTAACAAGCTCCATCAAAAGGAAAAATTATTTGAGAGAATCTGAGTTCGATTATTGGACGAAATAATTCTTGGTGAGACTATATGTATCTCATGGTTAGACATTTCACCTTGCCAAAAGAGAAAATTGATGGACGCTTAAAGAGGGGGTTTGTCTTTTTTCAAATTTGAGGGGGTAATTGTAAGAATATACAATTTCAAGGTTTTTTATGTGGTTATCTA
>Ga0209282_1001743_pt1 | contig 12169 bp, 7 predicted proteins | sample Mtrugardesep15_FD_187529 | JGI IMG/M metagenome (GOLD analysis project Ga0209282, IMG submission 187529) | Root nodule microbial communities of legume samples collected from California, USA - M. trunc garden sep15 (SPAdes) (version 2) | ecosystem: Host-associated > Plants > Roots > Nodule...
TGAGATATTAATTCTAAATATAGCATAATAATTTATATTGAAAGAGAAGTTAGTGTAAGTATTAGTTTTGATTCTATTTTATATGATTTCAAATATTTTTAATGTATGTTGTTTAATTTTTTTTTATTTTCAACTTTATGTTTAATGCACACTACAACAAAAATTTTATTTTATATATCATAGTTCATTTCAGTGGCCCACCCCGAATTTTTTTTTTGGCTCCGCCACTGAACACACCACAACCAATGTACATTTTTTTAGAGGACCTAAAAGCTTTAGCTTCTAAACTTCTTCATAGCCAAAGTTTCTTAATCTAGGGCTATAGGACGTTGCATTGATGGTTAAGATTCGAAACCACTGAAATGTCACATAAAAATCACATGATCACTAAAAAACTAAAAATTACGGATTTGATATTTTTTATTCTATCTGTTCGCTCGTATACAAGATCCGGTATTCATGATAGTATGTATGTATGTATTTAAGCATGAAAATGTGAAGTAAACGGACGGGAATAATACTAAATTATATGAAATAGCATTGGTGAAACAGCACAGAATTTCTTATTAAAGAAAATATATGGCTATGTTTTGTCATGTAAGACAAGTACATTGCTCACCCGTTAATGGTCATCGCTAACTTGATTGGTCAACATCCAATTCATGAAATTTTGTTTTGTATAAAATAGAATAGCCTTCTCAATGAAAAGATATCAGTAAGATATGTTTCAATTTCAATTGTGTTTGAACAAGTAAAGATGGTATCTAAGAAGTAATGAAACACATTTAGACTCTCAACAGTACTTCTAACTACTCAGAGATGTTAAAACATTCTCGGGAGAATTAGTATATAATAATATGCATGATCAAGTTTATTATAGAATAATTCTTAATAAAATATCACCAGTTAAGCTTATTGAGCTCAGTTTTCATTAATTAGAATTGAAGTTGTGGGATTTTAGATAAAATGAGAGAAATAATAAGAACTATTACTATAGTGTAATATGCTTGATATTGACTTGATACAAAAGACTAAATACTACATCCTTAGACTCAATCCTAAATGAAGAAGAAACCAAAATAATAATAAGAAATATAAAATCTAATACTAGGAGATACTCTAAAATAATATAAAAGATATTATAATATTCTAACAATTAGTTTCCAACATTAGGGTCGGTGCAGATATTAAAGGGAAACAAACTTTACTGACCTGCCATAATCATTTTTTGCATATTGACTATGTTCCCTATTGTTCCATTCCTCAAACCCTGGAGACATTTTCATATTGTAGCTTCCATCAGTGTCTTTTGCAATTGTTGCATCCAAAACTTGGTAGTCATCGTCATCCTTATTTGAACCTCTGACTCCCGAAAAAGGCTCCTTGCGTGAAAACCTCATTCTTGGTTTTAGCGTATCATTTCTTTCCAAATACCTAGAACTATTGCTTTTAGTAACACCTGTAAAGGAACACCCAGACTGCAATTGCTTAGGGTGCATATGGACATGCTTTTCGAAGTACTTTAGTAAAAAAAATTACAAAAACTCTATCTAACATATGAAAAAAAACACAAACTGTATTCTATGGATTGTGACCATATTCTGAAGAACTTATGGCGTCATAACAATCTATGGACATGTTTTTACATGCATTTTTCTATCGCAGAAACACAAACAAACAGGCCTTACTCTCGGGTGGAAATTCAGGTTCATCTCTTGAATCCCAGTTTGAAGATAGCTTTCTGCTACCTCCGCTCATCTAACTCCCCAGAGCCTTAAGCTTCACTTTGGTTAACACAGAATGCTCAGAATTAAAAGCTATAACAAAATAAATAAATAAAATCAGAAAACTGAAATCCACCCAAACTCTGATGCTTCAAGCACAGTTTGCATAAACCATATTAGTCACAAATATAACTGATCATCAATAAAACGAAAATGAATTTAAAAAGAGAGAATAAGAACATAGAACATGAGGGAGGATCAGGAATCCTCCTAATAACAAATACAGGGTAAGAGAAAAAATTAAAATAAAAGTGTTCTCCTATTGTCTAAATCTGGAAAATAAATCATCTTAAAAGAAGCAATGCAAGTAGAGAAGCAAAGAAAATCATCCTATCCAAATACAGATTTTCAGTTAAATTTTGACTGAAATGTTTAGCAGTTGTGTGAATCAAGCTGACCATGAGGAATCATTAACAGTTTTAAAATGCATTAGTTCACTTGATATGACTACTACGAATAGAAAACCTTCCTTAGGTTGCTTACATGCCTACTTTCTATCTCCTCCTCTCGATAAAGAATATCCAAAACAACAACCAGGCTTTATCCTACTAAGTGGGGTCGGCGACATGGATCAAACGTCGCTATAAAGTTCTATCATTTATCATATACTTATCCAACTCATTAATATCTAGATCATCCTTAATAAGTTCTCTAATAGTTTTTCAAGGTCTTCCTCTGCCTCTAGTGATTTGTCTACTCTCTATCTGATTTACTCTCCTTACTACAAAATCTAGATGTCTTCTCTCTACATACCCAAACCATCTAAGCCAAGTTTCTGCCATCTTTTCAATAATAGGTGTTATCCCAACTCTCTCTCGAATATTGGCATTTCTAATTATATCATGTCTTGTCTTACCACACATCTAACACAACATCCTCATCTATGTTCGCTTATTTTACTCCCGTGTTGATTCTTTATCGTCCAACATCACATTCCATACAATAGTATCGCTCTTACAGTTGTAAGATAAAGAATATCCATAGGCCTTGTACAATTCAACATACAGATACCCGGAAAAGAAATAATACGCATAGGACGAATAAACGGAATTTTATTTTGTAGGCCAAATTTTATAACGTTTTTGGTAATCATGAAAAATAAGTGTGAAAAATGGAGGAATAACAGTAAGAGGTGAAATTCAAAGCATTATTTTTAAGTGTTGGCCCGTGCATATTTTCTTCCACAACAGAAATCTGTGATAATTATTTTTTTCAAAGTAGAGAAGTCTTGCAAACTTTTGCAAATGAGATACTATGTAATTTACATAGATTGTTAGATGCAATTTTTTTAAGGAAAATACTTAGGTGCATTTCCTTCGGTGCTTTTCATGTGGTTCATCACATAAATTCATTTTTCCTGCTTAAAACAAACTTCGAGAAAATTGTGGATTTGAAAAATCATTAATAGTTATTAGTATTTTATGTGAAGAACCACAAGAAAAACACCTAAAGAAATGCACCTAAGTTTTGTCCTTTTTTTAATTGGCAGGTATTATCAATTGTTAACATATCCGAGCTAGATATACACACACACACATAAATATCCTTGGCTAATTGCCAGCCTCTGACATTTTATTAAAATGTTTATTTGTTGCATCATTCACATGTTTTTTAGGGTGTAGAATGGGTTCACTTTCTTAAAATAACTATTATCAAAATAATTCCTATTCAAACCCTTGATCTCACAGACTGATAGAAGTTAGTTTTTTCACAAAAACGCCTAAATCTTTTGCCACTGACAGTAGCAAGTCTTAAAATTACATAGAGCCTCTTGTGCATTTGAGAAAAATTTGAATCTTCAAATTCCAAACAACTACAATAATCTGGCACTTCCAAGGGCTACATATTCTCATAAACACCATGAAAAATCTACATTCATGATGGAATTGATACATCGTCTTTACACATTACAATACCTATAAGATTTAACAGTACTCAAACTCGATCATTGCCCACTCACAAGACAGATCAAAGCTACAATGTTTATTGCATTAATTTTCTTCTACACTCATTCTTGATGCGCATTGGAAACTATTGTCTGTTGAAAAACTCGACACTTTCCAGTTCTTGAACAAGCCAGGGGTTTATTCTGCTAACTCAAAATAGGTCAACAACAACAATTAAGCCTTATCCCACTAAGTGGGGTCGGCTACATAGCTCAAAATAGGTCATTGTTTTGAGACAACTTCGACTCCAAAACAAATCAATATAGATTGGTAATTGTGAAAAATGTCAAACATTGCTTGTGAGAGGATCAAATGCCATTGTGAACATATTTACACCAGCTACTTTGAGTAAGTTGGTAAAACCTCCATGAACATGACAGGAAAATACTGCAGAAAAATAGTATCCAATTAGCACTTAGTCTTGTTGAGATACATAGAACTAAATCACAGGAGAGACTTCCAAAGTTCCAACTCTACTGGCTGATGTCTCGGCATCAAAGCTATCCAAGTGGGTATATATTTTCTATGGATGAAAGACTGAAGTTACTCTTTCTAGATTAAAACCTAAAGAGATAATCTTCAGGTCAACAAATAGGATTATTACTTGATTGGGTTGACTTATTGTGCTTATCTACTAGCATAAATATTTGTGAGACTGTTTGTGAGAGCTTATGAAAACAACTTATAACATGTCGATAAGCTGTTTTCAGCTTATTTCCACAAGATCTTCAATATATCTTATGAAAACAGCTTATAGTTTGACTTTATCATATCTTTTGTCATATGAACAACTTATACATTAGCAGTTATATGATAAGTATTTATTATATAATCGCTTATTAAGTTGCTTATCAAAACAGGGCACTAATCCATCGATATCAATTGAATAACCTATGGTCAAGCAAGGATTGTTAAACAAGACTACATTAATTAATTCAAGAGTGTGTCAATCCTACTTACATTACACAAAATTAATGCATTACACCGTGAACACCCATACACACCCAAGATTTTCAATAATGGGGTTTATATCAATCAGGAGACAATCGAATATGGTCGCTGCTCACACCTGTGCCAGAGCGTCTATTACTTGGAGCCAAATAATACTACATCAGTTTGTACTTAATGATATGAATTAACTTTTTTAAATTACATACAATAGAATCATGATAAAAGCATAATACAGTGAAAGCAAGCAAATAAATTCCAGGATTCAGAAAACAACATCGGTGATTGGTTCCTAATTTACGTTTATCCAATGATAACTCAAACAGAATAGAGTAGAAGGGTTTAAATTCATAGAATAGCAATAATAATGGAAGGAAAACCCTAGAATGGAAGAATGTTAAAAGAGGACTTACGAGTGAGAGATGCAGTAGAACTTCGGAATGGAGAAGAAACCCTAGCTCTTTCCGTGCATAGAAGACGATGGTAGATGAGATTAGGATATTGGAGAGTGAGGGTAGTAAGTAGCACTCACTAGCAGCAGAGTCAAGTTTGCCGCTTTGTCATCAAAGCTGCGGTGGGGTGCGGGCTCCTCTTCTTTTTGTTTCTCTTCACGATAATCATATTCAATTTTTTTTATTTTAATTTTTTGTGGGTTTTTTGTTTTTTTACATTTTTTAGTTTTTTACCTTCCTATTGCTAAGGAAATGGGTCTAGTAATATTTGGTCAAAGATTATTTTTTTTAATAATTGTTTGGTCAAAGATTATTCTACTAATACTATAGAAGTTGGTCTCTCTTGAATAATTTATTATTTAGTAAGTTTTGTTTATCATTTGAATTTAATTATTTAATTTTTTTACATTTTTTAATGAAAAAAGATAACAACGTCAATATTTAAAAAGATAAAGAATTTACAGGGAAGAAAAAATATAAAAAGAAATATGTTGACTGGAATTAAGTTAAGAAATTAAATTTTGACTAAAAAAGTTATAGAATTTAAAAATAAAAAAAAAACTAGTAATAATTTTTAAGTTTTTGACAATGCCATGTCTTCGGAAATAATCCATACAGTAATTGCCTCAAAAATTTTGAATGTGAAGAATTTTTTTTTTTAAGAATGTGAAGAATCAATTGTATTAAACGTGTCACAAAAGTTGACGGTGAAAAATATGTTCGAATGAAAGTTTTAAGAGTAAAAATTTCTTTATAAAAAGTAAAAACAAATGCAGATAATTTTATTTGTTTTTAATCACCGTGAACCTTGATAATTTGTTGGAGTACGTGCAAAATATTTGCAATCCAACCGTTATTCATCGATTGTGTATCGATGTGTAACCAAAAATAGAGAGTATATATGTAACACATGTATGAATCATGAATAAAGAATACTATTTTTAACATTATATACACAATTTATGATTGAAAGAGGAAAATAATTAAAAAGATAGTTGAGATGAATATCAAAGGTATGGAATTCATTGGTAAGGTGGATGCAGAGTGGTCCGATACCAAATTAACTTGGGACGGGTTCAAATATGGTGTTTCCGTGAAAGCCCACTTTAATGGTGTATCTGATGTGAAAAAAAGGTGGAAAGTTGAAGTGAAGTTACGAACTTTATGGGCTATGGACGGGGACTTCATAGTGGTGGGCTTCTAAAAGATCGCTATATGATGTTTTTCACTACTGAGAAAGATTACAAAAATGTTTTTTTAAGAACCTTAATTAATTGTTGATCATTGTCTGATCGTTGAACATTAAAGACTCTTGTTTGAAGCAACAACAATTCCATCTCGTACTATTTTAAAAAGAAAATATACCACCTCGTACTGTTTTGACATGTCCCGTGATACACTACTGACCGTTAACTGTTATCCAACCATTTTTGACTTCACATTCACACCACTTTTGTTTCTTTCTTTCCCTCTCCAATCTCTATACCCCTCCCCACCTCATCACTTCACTGTTCAAAATTCGTCTTTTCCACATAGCAGGTTATTAGAAAATACCACCAACTCGTGACTAACTCGTCAGTGATGTCAAAACTCCGTAGCAACCGGCAATACACATTATTATGTTAAAAACAAATTAATATTTTTGTACTGAAATAGAAGCCATGAACCATATATATAATAGTATACTCCAAATAAAGAATGTGCATAATAATGAAAACAGAAGAGAGTGCAGTGCAGTAGTAGTGGCCACGTCCTCATCACCCACTCTCCTCCATTAAAACCAACACGTGAACCGTTTCTGAACTCACGATCACGAGACAACAAAATGCTACAGTACATTGACCACAAGCCAGCAATAAACAGTACTAATAACATTAATCAATGAATTACCAAAAATAAAGCACAACCGTCCAAATTTATATTGACCAAAAAGTAAAAACATAATACTCCATTACGACCAAACATACACAATTGCTGTATAAAACCACAACCATGAACAAACCCATTAAACTCGCAATAACCACTCTCTACATGGCTTCTCTCTTTACTTTCTCTCTCTTCCTTTTCATCACTCTCTCCTCCGCTACTCACCACCACAATCACAATCACAATCACCACCAACCCACTCCCTCTCCCTCCCCCTCCGTTTCTCCCACCGCCGGGTCAGAGATCCAACAAGCCTGCAAAGCAACCCGATTTCCACAACAATGCGAATCATCACTCTCCCATCTCCCTCCAAATCCCACCGCTCTTCAAATTATCCAATCCGCCCTCAACCTCTCATCTACCAATCTCGTAACCGCGCAATCAATAGTTAAGGCTATTCTAGATTCTTCCTCCGGTAGTCGTAACCGCACAGTTGCCGCCACCACCTGCATCGAAATATTAGCGAATTCACAGCACCGCATTTCTCTCTCCAACGATGCTTTACCACATGGAAAAATCAAAGACGCTAGAGCATGGCTGAGCGCCGCCTTAGCTTACCAGTACGACTGCTGGAACAGCTTCAAATATGCCAACGACACTCACGCCGTCGGTGAAGCTATGACGTTTATCGATTCCCTTGAAACGCTCACTAGTAACGCTCTTGCCATGGCGTTTTCCTACGACGTTTATGGAAAAGACACGTCCTCGTGGAAGCCAGCAACCACCGAGCGCGACGGTTTATGGGAGGCGACTGGATCGGGTGGAGGATCGGTGTCTAACATAGGGATTCCGGCCAAGTTGACGCCGGATGTTACGGTGTGTAAGGGAGGGGAGAAGGAATGTTATAAGACGGTGCAGGAAGCTGTTAATGCTGCGCCGGATAACGGCGTTGAAGGGAAGAGGTTTGTTATATATATTAAAGAAGGGGTTTATGAAGAAACAGTTAGGGTTCCGTTAGAGAAGAGGAATGTAGTGTTTTTGGGTGATGGAATCGGGAAGACGGTTATTACCGGTTCTGCTAATGTGGGCCAGCCCGGAATGACTACTTACAACTCCGCCACCGTAGGTAACTATAGTTTTATTTTTATTTTTATTTCAAATCATACTTATTTAAACAATATTAAAATTAAAATATTTATCAAAGAATGATTAGATGAGATGATTCATGGTTCTTTCAAAAATAGTCTTCTTAGTATACTGAGTGTAGTCCATTCCGAAGATTAGTATATGCAGTTATGTGCAGGGAATATCCAGTAAAACAATAAAATTAAAATACTTAAAGATGGTCTAGAAAGGTTGACTCATTTGTTAAGGAATGAATTTATATATTAGAAGGACCACTTTTGAATACTTTCAATGTATCCTATGTATGCTTGCTAGGTGTGGGTATTTGCGTGACGGATTAGCTTCTGAATTCAACTTATCTAAACTTTTAATTATTTTAAAAAAGTTGACTAAGACTTCATTGTAAGAATTATGTGCAAAAATATCATTAATCTGATTTTGATTTGTCTGATTTTAAGTTTAACCTGTTAATTACATGTCGAGTGAACCTTCACTTTCACATTCCTTAGGCATGTATGCATGAAAGCATGGTTGTTAATTTGTTTTTTTTTTTAAGAAGCCAATGGTTGTTAATTTGTTAGTAGTATTGTTAATATTGGGTTATTTGATATATGTTGGCAGCGGTTCTTGGCGATGGATTCATGGCAAAGGATCTAACGATCGAAAACACAGCAGGTCCTGATGCACACCAAGCAGTGGCATTCAGATTAGACAGTGATCTTTCTGTAATTGAGAATTGTGAATTTTTAGGAAATCAAGATACTCTTTATGCTCATTCTCTGCGTCAATTCTACAAATCATGCCGCATTGTAGGCAATGTAGATTTTATCTTTGGAAACTCCGCTGCAATTTTCCAAGATTGTCAAATCCTGGTTCGTCCTAGACAACTCAAGCCAGAAAAGGGTGAGAACAATGCCATCACAGCTCATGGTAGAACCGACCCTGCACAGAGCACAGGATTTGTTTTCCAGAACTGTTTGATTAATGGAACTGAGGATTACATGGCATTGTATCATAGTAATCCTAAAGTGCATAAAAACTATTTGGGCAGGCCATGGAAGGAGTATTCTAGAACAGTTTTTATCCATTCGACATTAGAAGTCCTTGTTACACCTCAGGGTTGGATGCCATGGAGTGGTGACTTTGCACTTAAGACACTTTATTATGGAGAATTTGAGAATTCTGGTGCTGGTTCTGATTTGTCTCAAAGGGTATCTTGGAGCAGTAAAATTCCTGCTGAACATGTGTCGAGTTATTCAGCGGAGAATTTCATTCAAGGAGGTGAGTGGATGCAATCATCTCATTTATCAGCACATCATGGTAGGAGTCACCACAGCACTCATAGGAGGCATCAGTAAAATAGGGGAGTTTTCACTTATTTACTCTAATACTCCCTTTGTAATTTACTTCTACCATTTACTAATACAATAATAACATTATCTGAATTTCAATAGCAATCAAAAGAGGGAAAAAAAATCCAAGGGAAGGTTAGATAAAGTGATAGATCATAGTGTCACTCCACATACTTAGAAAGGGACCCACTCAATGTATGGGGCAATTCGAAATTGGAAGATTTACATATATTTCTTCCATTAAGAAATGGTTGTTTACATAAGCGTGACCTGATGTAGTAGAGTTGGTGTATTTGTGCAATACTTTTGGTCCAATGAAGCCAATAAAAAATGATATGGGGAGAACCACTATAGTATGCTAAGCTTCTATATAAAAAAAATAAAAAAGAGCACTAGTTATATTTTTTACAATTTCTAGAGTGGTTGCGTGGACAACACACCTTTTAAGTCTCTTGCATGATAAAGAAGGTATGGTAGAAAACTTGAGATTGAAAGATTATCTTCCATGTGTATGTATGTAAAAAGCACATTACATGCATATTGCACTCCACATGGAAGTTGAACACTGGCCAGTGGCCACCTTAATTTAATGCCTTTTTAATTTGGCATATGTTTGGCTACTTGAGCTATGCTAAAAGGGCCATTTAGTTGAGACATCGCCTTGATGATGGAGTTGAAATTATATGTTTGCACGTCAATTTACAACGCCTTCTACTACACATAATGAAAGGAAATTCATATGATGATTAGGTTTACCTTAGTCCGTGAATGAAAGTATGAACCGTTTCTTCCTTAGAGCGAACACTGACCAATCACAGTTGTCCTTACAACCAAACAAACTTTATTCAATACACATTTGTCTAGTGTAACATAATGCAGTGTTTGGTCACGAGGTATCCTAGTAAGCAGTCAGTCACATGTTGCGGAATGGTCTTAGAATAAATAGTTGTACTAAATACCAATCAAAATTGATTGGTTCGAACCTCACATGCAGTGCTCGCTAGGAATAGTAGTACATTAGATTCTATTCCAAAATATAGAGATAGGTTTTTGAAAGGAACGGACCCTCCTAGACTCCTAGTCCTTTAATTATATGTAAATATATAATATATAATTTCATGGTAAAAAATGTCTATTATTTTGGTATTTAAACTTTAAAGGATTAAATTTACAGTAACAGGTAACAGGTAACAGCTAACAGCAACAATTTGAGAATAAGTTGTACCTGAAGCTTTATTAAATTAACATAAGATTTTGAAAGAGCGGGATTATACATTTGCTTAATTTTGTCACATCACTTTGAGAAGGTTAAGCCTTAAAAAGAAAAGAAAGTCTAGTTTTAACTAAATTTGCAGCAAGAGGTTTTCAGTACGCTCGTTTGGTGTAGTTTGGTATGTTTTCTAAAATAAACATAAACAACTTGTTGAAATTGGCACCATCAATAATCCATTCATCCATCATAGAATAGAAAATAATCCACCCATATATAGTGAATAACCGGTGTATCCACTACCTGCTTCAAGACTAGTAGGAGGTGATAAGGTATCCACCACTTATCCATAACCCTTAAGAAATCAATATATAATGACAATTAAGGTTGTTGGGCTTCATGCGTGGTCGGATTATTGTGGCTGAAAATAATCATTTATGGGGTAGTAGTTTTCACATAACCACCCTATAGTGCTGAATTTTCCAAGTATTAAATTTGATTGACAAGTTCTAGATGTCGAGAACATATTTAGTTGAATCATATGTGTGTTAGTTCAACCAGTTATTGGACTGTGCCTTATACGACTCTGTCTTTCTTTGACTTTTTAACCAAATGTCTTTGTAGTTATATTTGAAATAGAATGCAAAATTGTTACAATCCCCTTTCATGTTCACAATATTGGTGTGTTTGGTATTAAACTCCACCTAAAACCTAACCTGCCGTATTACTGCGCTGTTCATCCCATGCTTTGCTAGCTCCCTTTGTCTAAGTTTTTTGTCAAAATTCTACGGCGCACAAGTAAGATAGGGTTGTATCACGCACAACGTTTTTTTTCCACCATGAATCAGTAAGTTCACGATATTTCACTTGATCCAACTGTGGGAATTATCAATTCAATGGTAGAAACAGTAGTTCACTCAATAAAAGATTGTAAAAAAGGGTCTCGTAGCACTCCTCCTTATCTATTGACGTCAATGTTTACTTGTAAACGAGAATATGTGTGGACTGCCCGGCTTGGGGCTCAACAAGGGACACAGACAAGGAGATAACCTCCCCGATGGCTTAGTATCAACGGGAGGGGAAGTCATACTTTTCCGCAAGTGAAATTTCAGTTTCTCATAAAGTTACAATAGAACTCTCATAATCACTAGCGGAAACATATGTCCGTTTTCTTATTGCGCTTAATTGCATATTTATTTTATCTTATTTTGTTATATATTTTTTCGGCATATTAAAACAATCAAATAATTTTGACAAATAAGATAAAAATATATTCTCTTTATATTTTTTATATTGTTCTTATTACAGTGAACTTTGACTGAATTTTTTAATCAATATTTAAATAATTTATTAATAAAGAATTATTCTAATAGCCATTGAAAATCATTTCATTTAGAAAAATAAAGTAGTTTGAAAGTAGTCTTGACTTTGGCCCATTGAAAATTATTCTGTTAAGAGCTTTTTGGGCTTCGAAACAAATTTCAAT
>Ga0209282_1001744_pt1 | contig 12166 bp, 5 predicted proteins | sample Mtrugardesep15_FD_187529 | JGI IMG/M metagenome (GOLD analysis project Ga0209282, IMG submission 187529) | Root nodule microbial communities of legume samples collected from California, USA - M. trunc garden sep15 (SPAdes) (version 2) | ecosystem: Host-associated > Plants > Roots > Nodule...
AATAAGTGTACAAAATATTGTCAAAAAAAAAACAAGAGGATAGGAATGAAATTGGTGCGATGTATTTTTTTAGTATTAAATAAGTGTACAAAATATTGTCAAAAAAATAAAAGACAAGAGGATAGGAATGAAATTGGTGCGATGTATTTTTTTAGATGAAATTTGTTAGGTCAAATCACTGCTAACTTAATACAGCAAATGAGCAGGAAAATATTAGGTTAAATTGCTGCAGACCTAACAAAATTAATAAATAAGGATAAGGATTGAGATATCTATTACATTTTTGCTTTGAAAAATATTCACGACTATTAAAGAGAGAAATGAAAAACATATATGATGCAAATTTGGAGCCAAAATTTTAGGATAGAGTTGTTGCAAACCTAAAAAGGGATTAGTGGAGGAAAAAAATTAGGTTAAGACTTAACAAAATTAATAAATAAGGATGTTAGCTTTCCAACATTTTCCCCATATCTTTCAATTTCAACGCCACTTTCATTCCAACGTTTACACATTTCTGCCATAACTCATTGTTATTCAATTCAATTCTCATTTAGTCATGGTTAGGTTGCTGAATTGAGAGTTTAGTTTTACTTGGTTTTGGCATTTGTTTATATAGCTTATGTCTTTTTAGTCTGGGAGAATTAATGTAGGTGATTGGTATGATGTTGTCTTAGCAAGGGGGAGTCTGATTCTATGTTGCATGTCTTAACACAATTCATTATAACTGAATTATGTATTGGTCTTTTCATTTTGATATATTCTTTACACTCTTTGTGCTTAGGGTGGATCATATCAATATATTTTGCATTTAAAAAAAAATTCCCATTTGTTCTTTTTCTTTGTTTCAATCACTTAGGAAATTGCAGTGGAAGATTGCTTTTGTTTGGAAACTTGAAGCATTAAGCAATTATGTCTTTCGAAATTGAAATGCTTTCAAGGTTTATAGAAAACTATTAGCTCTGTCTATTTCTAAGTCTATTTCTAAATGCCTAAATGATCTTATCTGGATGCAATGTGTCCATATGATTTATAATATAAGTCTTTTCAATATTTTTAAGCAAATGTTTGGAGACGAAAAAAATATTATTGTAGACAAAAAAAATTGTGATCAATTTATAAACATATTTGGGTGTCATGTGGAAGAATTGAAACTATCTTACAATATAAACGTTCAAGGAGAAGTATTTTTTTCCACTTATGAACGTACATTTTGGTCATATCTCACACAATAAGAAAGTTTGTGTAATAATTGAAAATATATTTATCACGATAACATATTTTATCTTATAATTTAAATTGAAAACAATACAATAAATACTCGACACTGTAAAAAAAAATCAAAATTTAGTATATGTAGTGTGTTACATATTAAAATTAACATAACAAAAAATAAATAACATACTACCAATAAAATAAATAACATGTACAACAACAATTTTAATTATATTCTATGAAAATTGCAACTTTGTTTATTATTTATCATTATTTACATTTTTATTTAGGAACTAGCCTTGTAGTAGTACCAAAACATTCAAAGGAACATAATAGCAAAGCCACATTGCATATCAAAACTAAAATCTTGATTTTGAATGATGTTTGTATATTCACCAAAACTAAAAGTTACAACTTGTTAATTATTTGTCACTCTGTATATGCTTATTTAGGGATCTAATAGATTTTTATTTGCAATAAATTAAGATGAAAGTTAAGTGTCACGATTGTTTAGGATGTTACCTAGTCTTATAGTAGTACTCAAACAAAAACACTACCTAGTTAAATTTTGTGGTCATTGGTCTTAACCTATTTATACATTTGAATGAAAATAATATCAAAGTCATGTTGCATATGAAAACTAAAACCTTCAATTTCAATGATGTTCGCATATTGATCAAAATTTGAGAATTGTTCGCATATGTACCAAACATCAAGGTGTCTTTTAATTATAACCATGTCGTTGTTCTAGACCTATTTACAAATTTGAAGCAACATAATATCAAAGCCACTTTGCATATCAAAACGAATACCTTGAATTTAAATGATGTTCATATATTCACCAAAATTTGGACATCTTCCGTGTATGTATCAAACATCAAAGTGTCTTTAATCATAACTATGTCATTGTATTCTTTAACGATCTTGTACATGTTTGTATGGTAACACTATAATTATCACGTTAATATATTTTAACCTATGATTTAAGTTGAAAACAATACAATAAACACTCCATAATGTAATTTTTTTTCCTTAACAATTTAGTATATGCATTGTATTGCATATTGAAATTAACATAACAGTAAATAAATAATATACCACCAATAAAATCAATAATATCTACAACAACAATTTTGATTCCCTTTCAAAAAAGTTTCAACTTTGTTTATTATTTTTCACTCTGTTTATGTTTATTTCAGGATTGAATAAATTTTCATTTGCAATGAACTGTGATGAAAGATAAGAGTTAAGAATATTTAAAAAGTTACCTAGCCTTATAGTAGTACACAAACAAAAATACTACCCAGGCAAATTATGTGTTCATTAGTCTTGACCCATTTATACATTTTAAGGAACATAATATCAAAGTCACATTACATATCAAAACTAAAACCTTTAATTTAAATGATGTTCATATATTCATCAAAATTTGGGCATCATTCGTTTATGCACCAACCATCAAGATGTCTTTTAATTGTTACTATGTCATTGTATTCTTTAACGATCTTGTACATGCTTGAAGAAATTGTAAGTTTAAAATCGCTCTCCGTTAGTGGCGCATTTGCAATATTTTGATTCTCATTGCTGGATATTAATTTTTTCTGACAATAACTGAAACAAGAGAGATCTACATTGTATTCCCCCGCTTCTCCTTAACAAACATTATAAAATATCAAAATACACTTTATAAAGGTAATGGAAAGGGTCATATAACAAAATAGATTGAAACAAAGTTGATTCTCTTCACCCTAATTATGAGTATGTGCGCATATAATCTAAGTTATAATGTCATTTTACTTTGACTAAAGATATAATATATAATCATTTAGTTAATTAAATATATCGTATGTTTACACTTGTTTATATTAATTAAGATGTGAAAAAAAAAATCAATTAACCTCCAAAATACCTTCATATTGAATTACAAACATGTTTTAAGTGGTTATGGGTGATTTTTTTCTTCTTCTGAATATCCAATGAATCTATAGGACGCATGATCGTGCTTGCCTTCAAAACTGTTGAAATTATGCAAACTGAAAAATTTCGACAATTTTATCTAGTTTTTCTTCAAACAGCGCGCATGATCGTGCTCCTTGAGCGCACAATCGTGCTCTTTTTCTAGCATTTGAAAATTCTTCATTTTCTTCATTATTTGGTCGTGAAAATGAAAATTAATATTTTTTGGTAAAACAAGACTAAAACAAACCGATTTTAATTGAATTTAAATGCCAAAAATACCATATAATACAACTTATAAATTTCTTCATGCTTGAATCTTTGTTTGTCCTCGAGCAAAAGGCGAAGAAAATCAGCAACACAATTTAGGAAAAACATAATTTCAAGGAAAAAAATCATTTTCAAAGGATTTGTTCTCATGGTACACTTATCACAACCCTTGTGCTTTTTAGAATTCTTTTCACCCAATAATTGTTCCATGTGTGTGTAGTCTAGCTTTCTATTGCTCCTGTGAAAATGATATTATAAAGAAAAATCCCAACTTTTATAGTAAACATACGAGTAAAATGTCGTCGTCATTTCAAATAACCTACTTAGGTGAATTTTTTTTCTTAGTCACTTGGTGTTTTTCCTTTTTTTTATGAAAAACTCATAGTCACTTTTTAGTTTTTATTAGAGAAAGAAACTATTATCGTTTTCTTTGTTTTTAGGATCACCGACACTATATTTAGCAATGGTCCTTTATTATTATTTTTTTTTCTTTTTGTGCTCTGGTCTCTTCTTTCATTTTACACCTTATAGGACCCTTTTTTTTTCCACACTAATTTATACCATTTTTTGTGTGTCAAATTTTATAGTTATGTTTGCTACCAAAGTTTTTACTATTCCGTAAAATGCATATCTAAACACCTACTCAAAGTCTGCAACTTTGTGATTCTCCAAACAAGAAGAGTTCACAGTAAAACTTATGCGGGTTTAGTAAAATACTTAAAGCAAAAGTTGTTTATGTGCACAAATTCATCATAAAACTTAGCGTTTTTTCATACTGCTAAAAAAATGTTGCTTCATCACCTTTCAACTTGACACAAACAAAAATCCAAACAAGCAAAATTCAAAAACAAGACACTTAAAGACATTAAAAATACCAGATAAATTAAAAAAAACCCATGCTTAGACCAAGTCTTCCTCAATGATTCAAATAAAAACAACACAAAAGGGATAAGAAAGCTCGCATGATTCGATGCTGCTCGGGCGGAGGCACATGTTGTCTATGGGAATGTTGCAATCAAGACATATCTGTCAAGCGGCTTTTATTTTATTATTCTACAAAAACACAAACAAAAGAAATAACATTAACTTGCGAGTTGCCTCTCACAAAACGTTCTTTTAATGTCACTAGCTTGACGGATAAAAAGAGATTCTTTTGCACAATTTGGGTCATGCAGACCATTGTGTGCAAATGATGTTAAAGAACATTCTATCACACAATGGTCAATAACATCAACCATGCAACATGAATACCGAATGGAAGGGCTTTTGATGAGATTAGAAATTTTAAACTCAATATTCTCTTCACGTGCATTGAATGCCAGCTTTCCATGCTTGACATCAATTATGACACCTGCAGTAACGAAGAAGGGTCTAAAAGAATTGGAACTTGGGAGTCCTTCTTCATCTCCATCACAACAAAATCTGTCAGGATATACATTTTTCCTACTTTGATAGGGATATCCTCAAGGATTCCAGCTGGATATATAATGGAGCGGTCGACTAATTGCAGGTGGGTCATGTTGGTAGGTTTCAACTCTCATGAGACAAACCTCTTAAAAAGGGATAAAGGCATCAAGCTCACGCTGACCCCTATATAACATGTGGCTCTCTCAATTGTTTTATTTCCAATCACATAAGGGATGGAAAAACTGTCAGGATCTTTAAGCTTTGAAGGAAATTTGTTTTGAATTACAACACTACATTCTCTAGTCAGAGCTATTGTCTCAATGTCATCTATCTTTATTTTCTTTGATAGAATTTCTATCAATTTTTTTGCATAAGAAGACATTTGAGGCAGAACATCAGTAAAATGAATGTTGATGTAGATCTTTTTCAACAACTCAACAAACTTTTTAAATTGCTCATCTAGTTTTGATTTGGCAAGTCTTTGTAGAAATCGTATCTTAGCCTTATATGGTGGCAGTGCACTAGGTTTTTCACTTTCTACCCCGACCTTCTCACTTTGTGGTTCCTCACTCTCTTTCCCACTCTCATACTTATCGGTACAAGTTATCCTTATAAAATCCTTACCATTGAAATTTGAAGTTATAATAAATCAATGGCTAACATTGCATTTGTGTATGGTATACAACCTCTATCATTTTTGTACCCTAAATGCCACCCTACAAAGAAAATATCACTTTTAAACAGAAAAGTTATATAAAAAATTTATATTGTAAATTGAATAACTTGAAACATCACTGCAGACATTTTTTAATTAATGATCATGTTCATATTATTGCACAATGTTTTTCCTTTTTATTCCTTTTTTGGTAAATGACTCTGGTTATTTTATTGAATGTTTGAGTACTCCACTACTTTTGTAATGTCTATCACTTTATTTCGACTTTTGTTTCATGAGGAAAACCAATAATAGAAGTTGTGGGAGTGATACATGTGATCTAATAAATAAATATAGCAAAAATAAATCTACTTACAAAATTAAACAAATAATCACATAGAAGATTACACTTTCATGTATGTGTTACGTGTATTTTTCTTTTATGCGTTACGTGTTTGTATAGGAGAGAGGTAAAATTTAATAAGTAAATATGCTATAAAGATAGGAGTACTATTATGTTTTAAACAACCCATGAAATTAATTTAGTAATTACAAACAAACCACCAAAAGGAATAACTCTTATTTAACATGCAACAATTTGTGAGATTTGGGAGGCTTGAAACGGAGTTATTTTTTCTTCAAATAATTTGGAGGTTGAAGAGATTATAGATGTGATTAAATCTATATTTGGAAGTGGTTTATCACTACAAAAATGAGAGGGGAGGGAGGGGTTCTAGTTTATATTTTGAATGGTTTTTTCAAAGCCAATTCTTTGTCCCATTTCTATGCCTTAGAAGCTCTAGTATATTGTGATATCTTATACATTGGGTAACGCCCAATCATCTGAAGTCTCCTTGTTTTAAAATGTGCATCAATGAGCTACTCATATTTGAGTCTATATCAATCAAATTAATTAATTGAAAATTAAGTTAGCTTTATTATTTAATTTGGTCACAAATATATGCCTCATAAATGATAAATGGCTAAGATAATATGAAAATCTAGATAGATACATGCACATAATGATATTTGAATAAAATATTACATCTTAAATATCAAGAATTAGGAAACTTCTACGGTACACCCGTAAATTAAGGTGTACCGGTACTCTTACTTCAAAAATTTATAAATTAACTATTATTTTTATGAAATAAAGAGCTATTTGTTGATATTTGTATTTTAGAAAATATCATTTCATTGCTAAAAAAAAAAAATCATTTCATTGTTTATAAAAATCATATTATTTTTTATTTTTTTACATTTTATTGTAAAAAATAATCAAAATTCTCTATCATGAATACTAAAAATTCAAAAAAAAATTATTTTATTCGTCGACGTTTTTGATAAATAAGATTTAATTATTATAATTATAGGTGATAGAAAACAATTTTTTTTTCTTCAAAAAATAACACATTTAACTATTAATTTGATGATTTAGTGTACCAATACACTTAAATCTTTGAGTGTAGCATAAAATTTGCCCAAGAATTAACGTGAAATTTATATCTTCCGTCGAAAAAACGTAAAACATGAAATCTATATCTATATAAATAACCTTTAAGAAATAGGAATTATATAAGAATTGCCTAAATATTAGATGACAATTTACAGCACTTGTTACTATTTGTCTCCCTCTATAACTCTAATGCTATGAACACAGTTATCAACTGCAACCCTTAACTTTTCAGCTAGTAAATATCATAATTGCCTTGTACCACATCAACTTAACGTGAATTGGTGAGCAACATATAGCTGCTATTTATTCAAGAGTTTTATTGTTGATCAATATCTTCATCGGATCACAACATATAAGAGTGTGTGATTCATGGTTTGATATGGTAACGTTACAGGCCCTACAACTGCAATATCAGCTAGTTCTGTGGTATGATTGGTATATAAAGAGTCGTTCATATTGACCAATTAGTATGCAGCCAAATACACTAGATCTATTGTGCTCTACTAGCAAACGTAAATAAATAGTTGGAGGATTACATACTAATTATGTAACCTCTTTGACGGAGTGTGTGACAAAAGAAAAACACGTAAGATTCCAATCAAGCCCTTTTTTTTTTCCCTATATTTTCTTTCTATCTATGTAAGATAATCTCATTCAAGGTGAGGGAAATATTAATGGTAGATATCTTTCGGCCAAAATTTTATTGTGGAGTTAATTACCTAGCTATGATGTCGATCTATCGAGGGAGCAATGAATTCAAACTAAATCAAATTGAAAATAATTTGCCGTAATAAAGTTGTTCCGAGTGACTGAGACTAACAATAGGAGAAATTCTACTATAATCACAAACAAAGTTGTTCTTAACAATTGATAGTTTATAAATAATATTTACACTTTTCAATTTAAAGAGATCTTTTTTTCAAATGACAAAATCGTGAAAGTTCATCCATAATTTAAACCGAACAATATTTTAAAAACACAACAGCATGCACTTGAGTTCATAATATTGACCCGCCACATTTATTAATAGTCGAGGTTAAAAAGTATCTCAAAAACACTCATTATCAAGACCTCCATTTAAGGTTCTTAAAGAGTGTTTCAATACATTCGTTAGTATTTCGCTTAGAGTAAACGCTACTTCAATGTATCCACATTATGGCTAGGTTAACTCCACATTCAAATTTGCCTTGAATGAAACTATCTTCCATAGAAGATATAGGTACGTGACATTGGTCAAATAATTCATCCAATACTATATGAATGGTAATAAGTAGTAATGCAAGAGTGAGAGTGAGTGTGAGACATAGACTCCAACAAAATCAAGCGAAAACGTAGGGAAGTGACGGTGATTTGTTGAGTGAACAGGTAATATGATGGGAACATGTTCACATGCACATGGGACGGTCCATTTAGGTCTACCGGTACTTGTCATTGTCCACATCTCTATTATGAAATTTTCAAGGCTTTTGCTAGGTAGCTTGTGTTTGCTTATTACATTCATTTCCAATCTATAATGATCCTGTCCTATGCAAACAGTTACACAAGTGAAAGCGTGAAAGCAAAATTAAGGTAATATTGGAAGTTATTTTAAGAGGGTCATTGTACATATGGATTTATATGCAAATATGTGATGCTTTCACAATCTTTGAGATTGGAAAAGATATGATATTTGATGGTTCTCTTTGGTAGCACCTCTTCTCCACCGTTTTAATGGGTGTCACTATCATGAACCACCAACTATAGGCTAAGGCCCAGTCGGTTGGAGTGAAGGCATAAGTTCCCCATTTGGGCCCACATTGTTTTGAATTGACCCCACTTTCTCATCCCAAATTCTTTGCTGATTTTCTTAGTCTTCGTACCGTACGCACCACGCAGTCTGCACCCGCATAGTGTCTATGACTGTACTCTGTACCTACTCTCTTATTCTCTCTCAAAACATCCAATAGTAGTAACAGTACCACTACCAGTATGAATGTATCATAGTATAGTATCGTCAAAATTGTCACTCATCACCAATTGGAATGAAAAAATTACAGAGGAGAAAAAACCAGAGAGAATAGGGAAGACACACATGGCATACCGACACCACTAAACAAGATTAATTAGATGTATTAGATAGTGATTTTAGAAGACATTGTATAAATAAATTTTACACTTAAAATCAATTACAAATCCAATATTGTCACACCACCTTATTGGTGTAACTATATGTTAGAATTAATTAAAGATATGATGTGAGAAAATACATGGTTCTCATTGGATGTAAGGTTAAAAATACTTTATACTAATAATGAGTGATCATAGTAACACTTTTTGAGAAAATATTTTTTAATTTAATTTTGTAGTTTTTTTTTATATATAATTTTTTTGTAGTTGATTTCTTCGTGTATGTTTGATTATGTGGTGATAAAAATTAATTTTAAATAATTTATGTTTTGATATATTTATGTAAAATTGAATTTACATAAGGTTAAAATCAATTATAGAAGTCAAAAGCTATAAATTATAAGTAGAATCAATTATATATGCAAAATCAACTTTCATTGAAATCATCCAAATATGATAAAATCAATTCCGCAGCCTTTAAAATCACTTTTAACCCACCAAAATTGAAATCAAACATATGTTGGGTAAATGTTAGTGCATCACTATCAATTGGATCTCAATCTAGCAAAAAAAATTGTGCATGCAAATTAAGGAGCATTTCCTGTAGTAATCAATTGCATTTCTTGAAATGAGTCTCAATAGCAAACCACCCCCGCAAAGTTTAATACCCAACACCACAGCTTGAATTTCTGTAAATGTGAGCAAAATCTCATACACAAATTCAGTTTCACTTCATGAAGTGTTAAAATGTTGTTTACCTCCTCCTAATTAACTTGTAAAATCATTTTTTCAAATCTTTACAATTTACTTATAAAGACTAAGATTTACCATTATAGATTTTCTACAACCAGTTTTACGGTTCAACTAACATAACAATAACATATTGTATTGAGAGTGGGAAAAATATTGCCTCTTTATTAATTTAAATTTAAAGATCTACGATTGACTGCACACTCCATAAAAGAAAAAGAAAAATTGACTGCATGATAAAATCGACCATAAATTATTCAAGTTACATATTTCATTTGGATTTTTAACGCCGGCCAATGTTTTTGTTTTTCTCTATAGGTTTTCTTCGCTAAAGAATATCATTTGAGGTGGGTCAGATATTTGAGACGTGTTGGGTATTGAATGTGTATATCTTTGGGTCAGGATTCAAACCCTAATTCTCCACGTTGCAAGAGTTTATTAATTGTCTTATGTAGTTATGTTAGACCCAATCTATGTTGGTCAAATTTGTTATTTTTTTTATTTTAAATAGCTTAGTGATGAAATTCACTCAAAATGAATGTTGTGAAAGATTGCACATTTAAATTTGCATCTAATGTATTAGACACGACATTGTAGTTATACTTACGAGATATCATTTTTCTAATATTATTTTTTTGGGGAATGAATTTTATCAAGAAATGTTCGACATCAAATGAAAAATTAGATATATCAAATGAAAATTGTTTAAGATATTAATATAATAAATACTCTTATATGAAAAAATAACTCTTCTACATGTACCAAATTGAAATTAAAATCTTATAGTCAAAATTCTACCCCAACAAAACCCTACTCTTACAAGTCTTTCTTCAATGAATCATTTTCCACCCCAGCCACCATGGAAAAGTTATTTCTTTGGCTACTCTATCATTTTCGGATTTGAAATCTAATGTATTTGTTGATGTTTTTAAGGTTTCAAGTTTACACCTCGTGTGGTTGCAGAAACGTTTGTGGGCTCGTTTTACCTTATACTGTATTATGTTGAGAAAAAGACTTATGGTTATGGTGGCTATCATGAAATTCAACATTTACTTAGACTCACAAATGACTTGACAATATGCGGTTGGATTTATCTTCTTAGAGATTATCTATCATCGACTTGAACGAACATACCCAAATACCTTTTTTCAAAGTTGAATGAAATTAAAGATCATGGATCTCAAATTATTAATAACCTTTATCTATATGTGAAAAATTAGTTTGGTGGTTAGAATTAGGATTTTGGTTTGTTAACGTCGTATTAACCTCTAAATTTTCTATATGTTTTACTTAATGACAAATATGAAATTTATATTAATATGGATACAAAGTCATACATCAAACTAAGCCAAAGAATCCGATCGGACACACGGACCAGGCAACAAAGAAAATAAAGAAAAAGGCCCAAACTAAGCCGAAGAGAGTCACAAACCCGTTCTTAATTTTTTTTTATATGAGTGTCAAAAAATAAAATATGTATCATACTTATATTTTAACATTTGAACGTGTAAAACTTGTTTCAGTGTCCTCTAAAAAAAAAATTGGTTGGCAAGCATAGATAACAGTAAGGAACTTCTGAGCCCATGGCCATGGGTTTATGCATGGAGTTAGATTTGATGGTTGTGCCGTGGGATCCAACTATACCATTTATTTCAAGTCAAATAGCTACTTTTGCAACTCAGATTCGATAATTTTTGGAATTCAATTAGATTGGACCATGCTTATCTTGTTCTTATTTTATTTTATTACAACTAGAAACGCTTTTGTATGACCTTGTCATTTGACAAAGGAAAAGAAAGTTAAAAACTATAAATGCTAAAACCGGTCTAAGATGACTCACTGAGAGTGATAGAATTTTTTTTTTGAAGGAAGAGTGATAGAATTTTGTTATGTTCCTATAACTATAAAGTTTTTACTTTTTTAATTTAATTTCAATCCAAGTAACAGCTTTGCTGCAATGCAAAGAATTCTGCTCTCCACCCTGCAAAAATTGTTCGCGCCCTGCAGCCATTTCCATTTTACCCATGCGCTAGTTAACTGGCGCAAGTGTAAAATACAGCGCTTGTTAACGCACGCTGCGCCACTTAACTAGCGCATGTGTAAAACACTACGCGCGTTAACTGGCACTGCGCACGTTAACCGGCGTATGTGTTAGCAAACTGTCGCCATGGCGACATATTGTCGCCATAGCGGGAAATGATAAGCAGAAAGCCAGTTTGCTACTGCCTCTTTGTCGCCATGGCGACATTTTTCCTGCCTGGCAGGAATTGCAAATTTTGCAGCAAATATCCAGAGTGACAGAGGAGACGATATAAATACTTACTATTGGTTGATGCAAAAATACTACATCAATC
>Ga0209282_1001745_pt1 | contig 12166 bp, 10 predicted proteins | sample Mtrugardesep15_FD_187529 | JGI IMG/M metagenome (GOLD analysis project Ga0209282, IMG submission 187529) | Root nodule microbial communities of legume samples collected from California, USA - M. trunc garden sep15 (SPAdes) (version 2) | ecosystem: Host-associated > Plants > Roots > Nodule...
CATTCACCACATATCATATATTTTTATCATATAAATTCATTGGACGGGCCCAAAATTAACAGCTCTAGCCACCACCAACAACTTACATTTTCTAATCTTGCTTTTAAAAAAGTCTTCTTCTTGGGAAAATTGATTCTGCTAAGTATTTGTTGTAGTAGTAATCTTTTTTCTTTATTTTTTACAGAATAATCTTTTTCTTTATATAATTTAGCTTTAAGGAATATTTTGGGATTATTCGATGCCGGTGCTAATGACATCCACTGTTTGTAACATTATGTCCGGCCATATTAGAGAACCGATGTTTTGATGGTGGTGTCGCAACTCATTAAATACAAAGATCACGATTTTGAGCATCACTAATAATTTTTTTTGGCTTATTTATCCTTTAATTACAAAAGTAGCAATTTTGGTCGTCTGTTAAAAAAATGATAAAAGTGACTCAAATCCATGTGTCACGTCACCTAACTTGCAAAGATGCCACGTGTATAATTTTTTAATTATAAATAAAATGCAAAATTCAGCACATCATTAATTAAAATAAATAAAATAAAATAATTAAAAAAGGAAATTAAAAACAAGTTTATCTCTCTCATTGCCACCAAACCCAGAAGAACTTCAATCTTCTTCCTCTTCTTCGTCAAATACAACTAAAAACTCGTAACCCTTTGAACAAATCCCAAATTTGTCATCTAGACATAACTAAAATCAAAACAAATCAGACAATACTCACACATTCATCTTCAAAACCAAACCCTGGAATCTGTCATATTCCAAACCAAATCGGACCAAAACTCACACTTTCCGTCAAACCCAAAAAATCACAAGAACGTTTTGAACAGTTGCGCTGCAAAAATCACAAGAACATGTTGGGTCACAAAACGGGTCATTTCAACCTGTATTCTGTATCAATGGCGGATCCAATCTCCAAACCTTTGGTCGCATTTCTTCGCATAGTTCCTTCATAGCTTCCTTCTTACTTCGATCTACAATCCTTCATTCTTTTTTCTTTTCAATTTTTCAATTTCAAATCCCAATTTCCCAACAGGTTCTAATTATTAAACTGATAATCATATTTTACTGGAATTTGATTTTTAGAGATTTAATTCAATTTTGATGCAAAGAAGAAGATCTGAACAAAAAAAATCAAGATGCAAATTAACAAATTCACTATTTCTTCTCTTCTGCAATTAACACATTCACAAGTCACAACAATGGATCTACTTAACCAATACTAAGACAACAACAACAATCCATGCTCTGGTTGTTCTGGTTCGATTTGAAAATTGAATCTTTGAATCAACTCATGTTTTGGGCTTTGTTTGGCTGTTCTGTGTGATGATGATTGAGAAGATGAAGAGGGAATTTGGGGGTTTTGGTTATGGAATATAAAAGAGATGAGATGTGAGTAGGAGGAGAGGTAATGTTAAAAAACATGGGATGGATGATTCTGGGTTTATGAAAGAGCAAGAACAATGGAAAAAAAAAAGTAAAAGATGGAAGCTGATGAATGATAGAGGTGTTGTTCTTTCTAATATTTTTAATTTTTTTTCATTTATTTAATACTTAAAATATTATGTGGCTTTTACAAATTTTTTTAATTTAAAAAATACACAGCTTGCATCTTTGGAAGTTAGGTGGCGTGACACATGGGCTTGACTAAGTCAAAATTGAGGTTTTGCAAAAGGGGGTAAACATGAGGGGTCATTTTTGCCATTTTTTTTAAAAGGGGGCCAAAATTGCTACTTTTGCAAACTTAAGGGGTAAATAGTGCGTTTAAGCCCAATTTTTTTCATTGCTTTTTTTAAGGAACTAGTAATAGACCCGTGCGAATGCACGGGTCGTGAGTTATCACGATAATTATTGTCGGAATCAACATATATAGGAGAATAAATTGAAAGGGTCAAAGTAATGCAATTAATTTGGTCAAATATAATTTAAATAGAAATAAAAATTAGTCATCAAACTATCCATAGTCAACTTCCAAAAGTTAGAACAACTTGTAAATGCGGAAACCTGAACAAAAGTAAAGCTTGTTGAACAAAGTTTTAACACCACTCTTATTTTGACAATTGTTTAATATATAACTATAATCATATAATATAGGTGAAAATATATTACAAACTATAAGTTTTCAAGAACTTCTTTGAAAACAAAATTGGGGGTACACTTCAATGCTTGATTTTCTTTGTCATGAATTACTATTTTAAGACTGTCTTTCATACACGGTGCAGCTCTATTTGCATTTTCGCATGGCCCATGAATCATGTATGATTTAACTAAATTGTACAAGTTTGGCTGATCATCTTGATGAGGTATCTCTGCAGATCTAATTTGATCAATATCATTTGGAGTTGGGTATTTGCTCGATGGATGTTAGAAAATAAGAATGTGGGCATGGAATAATCCTCTTTTTTAAAATTCAATTGTATACATGTATGAAACAAATAAATATATAGACAAATTGCGTATATCAGTGAATGGAAACTGACATAATACCAAGTTCAATTTATATATCAAAATACGAAATATATAAAGTTTATATACTTACATGCAAGCGCCTTTCCAAAAACACATTTCTTAGTCATATCATCAAGTAGAGAATCAAATTCATTTTAAATACTCTCGATATAATATTTGGCCGATCATGTGCCTTCAAATTCATTGGATTAAGCAAACGTTGAATTTCAGGCTAATTTGGATTGCACGTGAAGGTAATAACTAGATCAGAGAACCCAACATGACTGCAAATTGTCATTACATCAAAGTATAGCTGATCCATATATCTCTGACTACCAACATATGATGAAGGTAACACAACCCTCTTTCCTATGTTTGCACCTTGGTTTTAACGATCATTGTTGTATTGCCTCAAACTATTATACCTCCCGACCTTCAATTTTGATTGATTCTTCCTTAGCCATGTAAGCCTTTCCAATTCCATCATGGTAAACCCATCCACCAAAAATTGTTGGAAAAGTCTTCTTGACCTCAAAATTGTATGTGCCTCGTTTTGTCTGCTTTGAATTCTAAATGCTAACCACTCCCTTATTAAGTCTTTTCCTTTTTGTGACTCGCTCAAAAGACTGCACATCACTTTCCATTTCTGTAACTTCAGATTCTTCCATGTTTTGGGTTTCTGAGACTTGATCTTGACGCTTCAGATTTGGTCTATAACTATCTTCTCCATAATGAAACAACAATGCATATTGATAACCTAAATAGCTTATACGGAATTCACTAATTCTTTGAAGTTGACCTGATTGTGTCTGCATTATGATGTCTCTTTTTTTAGCATAATCAACATCTCCCACAATTAGAGCAGCAACCTCAGATATTGTGGGTTAATTATATATTATATCGTCTGTGCTACGCAGTTTTAAATTTCGAACATTTCCTTGACTCAAACTTTCCCTTCCCATTCGAAATGAATGTGCATGGATATTGTGTTCATAGACCATCTCTGACAGTTTTCGAACAATTTCGGAATCAACTTCGCTTTTTGACCTACAACAACATCTTTAGTAAATAGCCACATGTATACATGCCAAGTAAAAAGTTGACAACAATAAACAAAGCTCCATTTATATTTGAATTAAATTTAACATGCATATAAAAAAATGATAATGCCAACACATTGTGATATAAATTTGAAAATTTAAACATTATTAGATAAATGGTACTCCAATTAACAAAAGTCGAATCAAATAGATGGTCCATATGAAACGTAATCGTATAAATATCATAACTCAAAGTAAAGAGGGTACCTGGTTCTTTGAATCCTATTTTGAATTTCATTATTCGTGTCATAAATATAAAGTTGTGCAAATCGTGGATTTTATCCTGGCATCGACAACAAACTACCAATTATGTGGCATGGCTGACTCTGAATTCTCATATTTGGTGGTCCTCTTCCATTATTGAATCGCTGGTCAAAATTTGCACCAGGTGATGTAAACACAAACATCATGTTGTATGTTCTTATATGTTGTTGAAACTTTTTGGAATCAGATGATTCATTGTTGAATAACAGTTCTTGTAGTAATTTAGGAAGTGTTTTTAACAAAGACAATCGCACATTTCCCTTTCCACTAACAAATTGTAAATTTTGGATTAACTGCATGTTTAGATTTTCCCAACCTTTTTTAATACTACATATTTTCTCCACAATATTGACATTCAAAAGTAGGATCACCAATATCATAATACCCTGATGATCATTTATAGAACTATTATATTGACTAATTTTAAAAAGCAAAACATCATTCGTTAAAACAATAGTGAATAATCTTGTACCTGAACACTCATTTACTACATGGGCTACATATGTATGATTAAAATATTATTCTTCGTCCAAACTTGAATCACCATCTGAAGTTGAACCTAAAACATATAATATTTCGTTTAAACAAAACAATCAAATGAGATCTATTAATAAAATGCAATAATCAATGTGAAGTTCATACCTTCAAAATCATCATATATATAGTCATCTCCCCTGTCGTCATCAAAAAGTGGATTTTCATGAGATGTTGTTGGTTGAAATGTGTTTTATGAAGATGCGCGTCAAACCTTCTACACAAATTGACACTCAGATTACCAATATGATTGAACTGTTGATTTTTGGCTCTAAGGTTCTAACTTGTACTTGCTTGAGTATTGAATCTATTATTGCTTTGTGTGTGTATAACATAACTTGTAGAACCTTTGTTTTGGATTTGATGAACACTTTGACTTCCTGACTTATAATGTTTGGAGAAATCTCAGATAGTGGTGTTCTATATATTGGTGAATTTAGTGGCATATTTTGACTAAACATGACAAAATTTTCAGTTTTCATCCTTTTTTATTTCTTAATTTGGAGTACATTTTTGTCTATGAAGCCTTGCTTTTGCTGCCATCCTTTTTCTCAGCACACTGTTCTTTCGACTGTTGCTAATCCATTTCATGAGATATATATATATCTACAGCCATTGAAATAAGAATTTTAAAATAGGAAAGAATATATATATATATATATATGACAAAATTGTTCACACTAAACCTAAATTCTTTAACAGTCAAGACATTCACTATTTTATAGGAATTGTGGTTACACTTTTTTTTTTATACCGTGAAAAATTATTGAAGAATTTGGCTACACCTTTTTTTTTATCGAAAATATTGGTCACAACTTATGATTACTTTTTTTTTTTGAGAGAGCAACTTGTGATTACTTATTGTTTAGTTTATAGTTATCCAAAAATTGGTTACAAACCATTATCCATAATTATTTATTTTAAAAATAAATATATTAAATTTTATAAAATGATGATTATGCACATAAAATTAAGAAGATTATGAGTTTTAATAATGAAGATTATGAAATTTTTCTATACTTCAATTTTTATATATTGTTAGTAGATAATGTTTTTTTTCCTCTTTTGGTTACTAAAGAGGATAAAAGCCAAGGAATAATGTTTTTTATGTTTAACATATGTCTATTATCATTTTGTATTTAAATGTATGATTTTCACATGTTCAATTACACATATTCTTATGTTTATTAATCATTTATTAGCCAAGGTACTTACCAAGTTGTGAAGTGTGGTTAAATTGAAGAAGATATTTAAATATTTCCTTTTTCGACCGAAACACATTTGAAGATGTCATAAATTTTGACTTTTGAATATTAATCTTCATACCTGAAGATAAACAAAAAAATTCAACACATCTCAGACCAATTTAACTTATGAGCTCTTGGGTTCGGTAAAGAAAAGACAATCATAATAATAGATAGGAAAACTAAGACCCTCTCGTGGAATACTTGTCGACTTCCAAATTTAGTTAGTGATTGGTGTTGTATCATCAAAGATAATTTTTCCATGTAAAGAAAAAATGATAAGGTGAGAGTGGTCAAGAATAGTAAATTACTATGTTGAAAGGGGTCAAGAATAAGCAAAATTCCAATGCTTACATCCTACAAATTGTAGTTTTTGGTGGGTTTTATCTTTATTAGGAGTTAGGTTTGTATATGTTACATGATTTTAGTTGAGTCAATTTGTGGGGACCGAATATTGCTTGTCATATCTTTTCAAATTTAGATGATGATATTGATAGAGAGCTCCATTCAGTCGTGCCCCTTCCCAAGGGTCGTATTCCAGTCCACTAATGTACTTTTTATTTTGTTCTGCTTGTCTGAGGCACTTCATCAAGTAAAGAAGTTCGTAATTGCCCTAATATAGTAATATTAAACAGATCTATTTGGAGATTAAAAAACAGAAAATTGTTTTGAAGCATACAAGAATTAATTTTGTTCTGAAAAAGTGAAATGGGTGGCTTTGTTGAGCTAAGAGATTAAAGGAGTTATATGTTGAGGGTTTGAATCCTGACAAAAAGAATAAAACTAACATAACAATTATATCGAAAGTTACAACCTGATCATTGTTTTCTAGATCGGAGTGTAACTTCCAATCGGTTTATTTTAAGGGGCCTATAGATCAATCTCGTAACTCAGGACCTTCCAAAAACGGTGAGAACTTGTCATGGTGCTTTGGTACCTCATTCCTAAATCATTTGTGTGCCAAAATAGCTCATCTATCTAGTTAGCATGGGTTTTGGATTGTTTGCTGAAAGGAAATAATTCACACAAAATTTGACAGTCAAGCTGATTAAATTACATAACATTTAAATGTGGTTAGAAGTCATGTTCATTTTTTGGGGACTAAAAGTATTACAATTATATTTGCAAATGTACAAACTAACCAGATCACACAACAATGTGAGATTACAGAGAAACAAATCCCAGAAAGGACTAGAGATAGTGGAATATATAACATTTAAATGCAACATTGTTAGGACTCATGAAAAAAAAAACATAACTACCTCACAAACTGATAGTGAAATATATAACATTGTTTTGTTCCTCAAATTCTGAACCTGATGCAACTCATGCGAAACTGCGAGCACAAAATTATTCGTTGTTTTTTCCACCAAAGAAGAATGAATAATTTACAAATATAATCTAAATGCAAATCATTTGGATTTTTCTAAGCAGTAATTAAAAGAAATTTGCAAAGATTTGAAAAATTTCCGTGTGATCCGATACAAAGTCAAATCTGCATTAAGAATGGAACTAAAGTCAAATTTTCATAGAATTTTTATTTCTACGCTTTGATCATGCAGCTGCTGCTCTTGGTACTTTCATGCCAAATCCATGCTTTGCTTTCTCCACCCTGTCATATTGTCAAGAAGACTTAACAAACAACAAACATAACCCACACCACATGTTCTTTAAATATTTATATCTTACTATTACATGATGAGAAAATCTTAAAATAGTGCAAGTCAACTACTAAAAACGTAACAATGATGAGGTAGTCATAGCCTATGAGGTAGGCAACTGCATAAAAGAATTGAACATTCTCTTCCTTACAATATACACCAAAATGATGCAAAAAGAATATACTTACTGTAATGCAAGAAGTCAACTACATGAAAATGATGCAAAAAAACCTAGATTGCCGGTTACAAAACCATGCACCTTCATTCATGATAAATTCATTCTTTTTATACACAAATATTAATATATAAATTGTTATGGTAGTATTTTATTTTCTCCCTGTGAACAGGGTTTGAGTCCCGGTCACTTAACTTTTTTTTTAAGAAGCCAAACTAGCCCGCCGAAATTGGCATCAGGAGAATCGAACCGGTCAGTTAACTCTTATAACTCCTTTGACTCTCGGCTCAAACGAGTAGAGTTATCCAACCCCTAAAGATAAATTCACAGAGATTTGCTAAATCTACACATTTTTCTTTCTAATATACAAATATACTCTATGTGAAGTGAAAATAATCTAAAAGAGCCAAACGAGAATGATGTATCTGCAAAAATTTCGCTTGATATAGGGCCAAAGAAAGATGACATGTATCAGCAGTCAATATATTGACTTCGAGGACATTAGTTAAAATAAGAAACCAATTTGTTATTTTCTTGAAGTAGAATGAGAAAAAACTAAGACATTTAAACAAAAGAGGTAGACAAGCATTTAAATGCAACAGAATCATCAGAAACTCAGAACTTACGTTGGTGCAAGTTTGCCGAGCCCGTCTAGCTCTTCACCTGTGTCTACATCCAAGACTCTCCCGGTAATTTCAACGATATAAGATCTATCGCTATCATTTGGAAGTCCTCTACGAATAAGCAAATCTAAATCTTTTTGGTGTAGCTCCCTTCCATTTACAATAACGCCGGTGTTTCCACCAGCACATTTATCAGGAATGGGGTGATTAAACTCTTCTATGAAGGGCTGCAAAAGAAATCAATTTATCATTTGCATTGATCAGACCATAATCATATATATGACGACTGGAGTCTGCTAGAGTGACTAAACTTACCGGAATTATTCCGAGACATGGTCCGCCTATGACACCCCAAAATCCAGCCCGAGAATCATACCTAATGAAGCAAGAGTATAAAAACAAACCAATTATGACTAAAATACGTAAGCAATCAACATGAATTTACAATCTCTTTTTTCTAGGTCTGGATAAGTCAAATTTAATGTTATTCTGTCAATATGAACATACTGTAGATGATAGAAATTTAACCAGTGTTATCAATCAGATCGTGGAAAATAGCGCCGTGTGCAAATTCCGTTGCGCTACAGTGCTATAACACAACAATCTGACAACACTTCATACTAAATTGCTATAGTTGAAAAATAGCAGTTTGTTAAAATTATGCTACATTATAGTGCTGCTATATGACAAAACTGAACTTAATTGAGTCCACTAAAAGAGTAATTTGGCAAACTTTGTCAGACAATTGTTTTAGAAAGCTTATCGGCCTAAAGGAACAGAATCCATTTTCAAAAGCTTAACTAATTTTGATCCCTTTGAAGTACTTCAATATATGTCAGCATAAGGCTATAAATCATACTAACCAATAATTTCCTGGCTGGATTGGTCCGGCCATCTTTTCAGCCTTCTTAACTACACGGTCTGATAAAGGTTGTCCATTTACGGTAACAATACATTTTTCACGATCATCACCTTGGTCAGCTTGGGAAGAACCTCGGGACCCTTTCTTGAAAATATTTGCGAAAAACGACTCACCTCCTTTGTTAGATCTAGCATGGTCATGTTCTTGGCTTGCGTCGCCATAGTCCTGTGAGATCCCGGAGTTGGAATAATCGTGGACATCCATCTCAGATGCAAGCACTACCTCTTTCAAAGAATTTTGCCTTGAAGTATTCTTTTCTAGTTTCACCTTCTCTGGTTCTGAGCGACCACTTTGGTTGCCTTTTCCTAACCGATTCACTGCATGGTTGTTACTACTAGAATAATCAAGATACTCTTGAAGTGGTGAACCGGCAGGTGGAGAAACTGAGGCTTTAGTTGGCTGAATGGACTTTGCGGCTTCACCTGGTGCAGTCATAACTTCTGGAATATTTTCGTCTTCTGAGATACTTGGAGACGAAGAATGGAAACTTTGCATCTCTTGCAGCTTGCTAGAGTTCAAGCTTGGGTCTGAAGCCATGACAGGAGATCCTCTATCGACTGACTGAAAATCATAACCAGAATAATCGTCTGAGGAGAAGTTAACACGATTTGTGTTCACATGACCATGAGAATGCGACACACTGCTATTTACAACCTCGATAGAGGCATCATTATCAATCCTTGTGGTAGTTCCCTCCACGTCTCCATGAAGAGAAGTAACTAGTTTCTTATTGATGATAGAAACATTTATTTCAGAAGAACAAGCTCCACATCGCATTTTCTGCTTTCGATTTTTCACCTTAGCCAGTACTTTTTTAGGAAGTTGCAGTAACTCAAAGCAATTATGACATGTGATGAAAGGAGAACCACCAGCTATCGGATGACACCTCTGACTACCACTAGCTGACTTTACTTTTTGAGAACGGCTCGTGACAAATCCGCCCCTCTCAGAATCGAAGTCACTAACCAATCTAGTATGCAATTGCTTTTCATGAGAATTGGCAGTAGGAACACCAGTTCTAGAATTATGAACACGTTGATTCACTGTAGCTGGGATATCATTACGGTACAACATAGGATCATTTGAGGTATGAGGGAATCTGCTGTTAAGGAATGTAGCAGGTGGCACCGGCATTGAATCTCTTATCTTGTTGTTGTAGCAATGAAAACAAGAGCAAGAAGGCAAGTGTGAAGTAGGATTATGTGTGTATTGTTCATATGAATCTGGACCGGTATCAGTATAGCGTCCAGGAAAGTAGGGATGCATAGGTTGTTGCGTGAATTGGCGAGACAACGGATGTGGACCTCTTGACATTTGTGACCCAAAAGGATCCCCATATCCAGGAAAATAGTTAGGGTTGTTCATTGAAGACTGAAAGTTGTTGTGCATGGCCATTTCATGACCACTCGTATAACCATATGGATCATGATGATAACTGGAATAAGGAGGACCTGCCAAATGTTTATTAGGGCCAAAGAATTGCCTTGAGGTCGTCCGGTTCGACCCAGAAGGCCCATCTGGAAGCTGAGTATCAAGGCCCCTGCGAGGATCTGGAGGAACCATCTTTGAATCAGGATGACCCTTTTCTTTAGGATTGTTAACCATTTCAGAAGAATTGCTCAGCTGCTTTGATAACTCATCAAGCTTCCTTAGAAGCTCAGCACGATCTTGCTCTAGGTGCCGAACCCTACTCATACCATCCATGTCTTCATAATTACTCCATTGTTCACCATGATTATAAGAAAATCTTGAAGTTCCCTCGTCAGGAAAATTCAAAGTGGAAAATCTAACACCTTCTATATCAGCCGATGGATATCTCCGAAACCCTTCCATATCAACTCTCTCCTCATTTGGCCAATTCGACATTCTCCTTGGAAAATTGGACCCTCCAACTTGAAACTTTGGTTCATGTTGTTCCTTTCTTATTGCTTTACCCCCTTCATCTCTACTTTTATTGACATCATAACCGTTCCCCGAAACTCCTTTCTCCCTACCATCCTCGTAACGATTCAGAATCCTCTCACGTCGTTCCTTATTCCACCTCCCCGAATCTCTTTGATCCTCCCTCGAGAAACCACCATTGGACTTAACATCAATATCCGAATTATCACTCAAAAAACCTACATCTTTCCTAAATGAACTTCCTAATTTAGCAGGAACTCCTCCACCTTGTCCCTCATCTGAAGCCTCCCACAAACTACCATTTCCATTACCATTATTAACCTTTCCTGCAATCGAAACCAAAAACACAACAACACATCAAAATCTTCACAAACATCCTAAACATTGAGTTAAATCCAAAACATCCTAATCAACTAATTGATTAAAAACCAAACACAAACAAAGGTACACAAACTGAAAAGGAAACTCTTGATCCATAATTTTGCTTCTTAAAAAAACAAACTAAACAGTAAATAAAAACAAAAAGAAGGGTACCTCTAAGAACAGCACCACAACCACCACATTGATAAACAGAATAACTAGCTTGCTCATGAAGAACATTTTGACATTTGGGACACCTCACCAAACGTAGCTTAGCTGAATCCTCCATTGCTAAACTAACAGAACACAAACAACACAAGTACACACAAAAGCCTCTAACAAAACACCATCACAAAACAAAGAAGCAAAAACCTCATAACCAAGATATGATTATTGAAGAATTTTCAACTACACAAGAAGAAAAACAAATGAAGTCAAGGTGGTTTTTTTTGTTTCTTTTTTTGGGTTTGTTTTGTTTTTACTAAAGAATCTAAACAGCAAATGAACAAAAACAATTAAACAAATGAAAAAAGTTAACAGAGGGAAACTCAGTGGGGACAAATTTTCTTCTGGGGTATCATAGAACTTTGTGAAGTTGAAAACTTTTATCCTATTTCAGAGTTTTATACTGAAAAATTGAAACTTTATCTTGTGAGTTGGATTTCAGAGAGAGAGAGAGGGGTAATATATGAACATTGTTTAAGGTTGTACGGAATGGTGTTTGTTGGGTCATAATGTGAAGTAAAAGGGTGTGAATGAGTCCACATGTATTAACGTTTGGTTCTGCAATGCAGATCATTGAGTTTCAAATATTGATTATTGATTATGTAAAATTGATTTTGATAAAAAAAAAATTATGATTAAAATAATTTATGTTTGAATATATATATATATATATATATATATATATATATATATATATAT
>Ga0209282_1001746_pt1 | contig 12166 bp, 9 predicted proteins | sample Mtrugardesep15_FD_187529 | JGI IMG/M metagenome (GOLD analysis project Ga0209282, IMG submission 187529) | Root nodule microbial communities of legume samples collected from California, USA - M. trunc garden sep15 (SPAdes) (version 2) | ecosystem: Host-associated > Plants > Roots > Nodule...
CGTGTTTATGTCCCATTTTGTCTGTTTTTAGAGTTAATAATCACTGATTTTGTATTGTAGAGTACAATACATTCTGCAAGTTTAAGAAGCGACTTTGTCTACTGTGCATGCATGACATGATGACAATTTCTTATTTGTCATCACATTATACTCTACAGTGTTCTATTCTGATTTATGTAGGATGGATATAGGTTACTTAGATGATCTCAAATTTCAAAAAAAACAACTATCCAATGAACTTTTTGCGCATCTCTACCTTAACTAGGGCTAGTATTGCCGGACCACTATCGTCCTACATCCGAAGACTTTTAAAAGGCAACTGTTGCCCAACCCCACTTGTCTCCTTCCTGCTTTTTCAAGTCCTATATGTCACCTCTATGATTATTGTAACATCATCATATATTATCATCAAATAACCCAAATTAATAACTATATATGTCATATTAATATTTCCCATTTTAAAATTTCAATTCAACTCTTTTTTTATGTAAATCATATAGAATATGGATACTCTTATAAGTGATATGTTCTTATCTGAAGAACGATATCCGACGTGTAGCAATGGTGTTGAAGATGAATTTGATGACACATAATATTGTGACAATTAAGTCAGATAATTGAGAGTGACAAGTGTTTGAACAACGAATGTATACATGTGAGACGATTTGAGGTCCTTTTTTAATTGGTTGTCGATATGTTTGTTGGACAGAGTCGTGTAAGAGTTGTTACGAGCGGTGGGTTTGTAAGTAATTGTCGAACATTGTCGGTCATTGATAGTTGAAAGCGTTATGGATTATTTGGAATCCTAAACTTCTGATTATTGAGGATCATCATTCGATGAAAGGTGCGCATATGCATCAGTTGGGCCTTTACACTAGTTGGCCTCTGTTCGGTAAAGGTTTTTTTAGCTAAATATATGGTTTAGGCCTTCTCAAGATTAGGCTTCTGCTTAGTATTGGATCGTCGAACATAGCTTTTTCGGAAGTCCAAAATTGGAAATATTTTGATAAAAAAGAAAAAGAATTGAGATTAGCTCTTCGAGATCAGTAAACATGTTAAAGATAAAAATGTTGCTATGAAACAAGATATAAGTAAAGCTTATGATCATATTAACTCGTTGTACCTCAAAAATATAATGTTAAAGTTGGGGTTTTCTTCACAATGGATGTGATGGATTATGGTGTGTGTTGAATCCGTAGACTATTCAGTTCTAGTGATCAATGAGTTCGTATGACCTATTATACATGGTAGATGTTTGCGGCATGGAGATCCTTTATTTGCGCTTATTCGACAAGCTGAACAAGAAGGTGACCTTCATGGCATCATAATATGTGATAATGCCCCCATGTGATTTCTCATTTGTTATTTGCATATGACTGTTTCTTATTTTTCAAGGCAGTGAGCGTGACACGCAAGTGATGCAGAGTATCTTAACTACTTACGAAGCCGCTTCTAGACAAGCAATAAGATCATCAAAATCAGAGGTGTACTATAGTAGCAGCATCCCAACACATTTTCATAATGTTATTGCCAATATCCTAGGTGTCAAAGTCGTCATGGGAACATGAAAGTATCTTGGACTTCCATTCCATTGATGATTGGTCGAAGTAAAGAAGCGACCTTTAGATTTATCAAGGATCAAATATGCATAAAATCAACACATGGAGTAAGAAGTGTCTTTTTAAAACTGGAATAGAGGTAATGATTAAAACGGTCCTTCAATCTATTCATTCATATGTCATGATCATTTTCTCCTCATAAATTCTCTAATTGATACTACAGAAAAAAAATGTTGAACACCTTTTGATGGGGGCATGGAGGATCCTCAAGACGAGGTATACACTATATGTCATGGGAAAATTTGTCGATTCACAAAAAACATGAGGGAATGGGGTTCAAAGATCTTGCTTCCTTTAATGTGGCTATGTTTGGTAAATAGGGCTGGAAATTTCAAATAGATCAAAATAGCCTAGTTACTCAGTTATTTAAGGCACATTATTTCCTAAATAGTACTTTTATTGGGTCAAGAATCGGGAGTAATCTGGGTTATATGCGGCGTAGTATTTTTAGCGCAAAAATGGCAGTGAAAAAGGGTGCAAGATCGTGTGTTAGTACTAGTGCAAAAATCCCCCTATTCGGTGACCCGTGGATCAAAGATTGGTTGTTACTTTTAACTGATATCCCTATATATGCACCTTTAGCTCATGTGAAGGTGATCGATATTATAGACCAAGCTAACAAGGTATGGAATGCTCCTTTAATTTATAACTTATTTGATCAACATAATGCTAATTTGGTTGTGAATGCCCCCTTCATCCTTTAGCCACAAATGATAGATTGGTTTGGAAGGCTGAGAAAAATGGTAGGTATTATGTTCACGCTTACAAAATATGTATGGATGAAATTGATGACAATACTCATTTGCATAAATCGGGTCATTGGGATTTAATTTGGAACATTACACCTTCCACCTAGATTAAAAAAAAGTCTCTCATGGAGTGTGTATCGGTGTTGTTTTCCCACTCAAGCACAACTTAGTAGCAGAGGTGTGTTTTGTCCAACCAAATGTGTAATTTGTGGAAATAATCATGAGGACACCATTCATGTGTTATTGGAATGTTCGAGTGACGAACAAGTTTGGTGCGCGGTGAATTTATGGGATAAGATTGACAGTGCTCTTCGTCAGGATTATAACATGGATTGTGTTATTTTTACATTGTTGAAAAAACTTACTCCAATGGAGAGCAAACACATTGCGGCAATATTACGGAGCACGTGGAAACACAAAAAACCTGAAACTTTGAAAACATACTGACAACACTAACGTGCAGGTTATATAGAATGCAAAGCAGTTGATGGAAGAATGGAGTAGTGCGCTAGTCATTCATTCAGATAGTGCAACTCCCTCTAATTTTGATCCAAAGGGGCCGACACTTACAATGTCTCACCGATGGATAAAATCGATCTTTGGAAGGTATAAATGCAATGTAGATATCTCGTTCTTCTCGTCGCTTGATAAGGTAGCAAGGAAAAATTAAGTGCCCCAATAACATTTATTATTTAAACAAATTTAAAACAAATTATTTTGAAAAATGAAGTATTCAATTTAAATCAACTTTTTAAAAAGTTCAAAACTTTTTTTTCAACGCAAAATTTTCATTTCTTACTTTAGCAAAGGCATTTGTTAGTTTAACTTTAAAATAAAAGAGAAAAGTTAACATATATCTTTAAGACATTCTTTAAGGGCTATATAAGAGTAAATTTTTTCGTAAAATTATATATTATATACATTATAAATTGAAACATTTAACTTTTCTAAAGATTAATTTTCAATTGAAAAATAATAACTAGTGTCTCATGGACATTGATTAAAGAATCAAATATAGAAGTAGTATTTGCACTAAGAATTGTTCAATCAATGCATCAAAATTTAAAAAAAGTTTTATTCATTTTAAAGTTTTCTCTTTTAAATTCTTTAACCTGAATATGAAAGCATCGGTTAACATGACCATTTTTCATTTAAATTTTTTAAAAATGTTCGATCACTCACACAAAAATAAAATATACTCCCTCCGACTCATAATAATGATCTCTTTAGCATTTTCTTTCTTTTTCTTAAAATAATTGTTACTTTAGAATATCAATACATCATTTATTATTTTTTCATTATTATACCCTTATTTATTGAATTTCATCCAACTTAATTAGTCAACTAACTACAATCAATAAATGTATTTTAGTAAATGATATTAATTTTATATTTGAAATCAACACAATTAATTATTTTTTTAATAATCGTACACAAACCTTAAACTACTATAATTTAAAATAGAGGGAGTAGTTGGTAATTAATGGAAGTGGCAAATTGATTGTTGGTTATTTGTGACAGCTAAGCACACTTCACTAGTAGTAATTGATTGCCATCACCTATTTCCAAGAGACCAAGAAAGGATGCAATTTTGGGGTGAGATTGGGGAATGAACCATGCCTTTTTGGGTCGTCTAAAAGTTTATGATTGAAAAGAATTTCCCAACGAAAAAAATAAAGATCGAAGATTTCAGATTTTTACGAAGCTGCCGTTAAAAAGTTTATCTAGTACTCCCACTATTCCATGAAAATGCAAGGAACAAGTTAAAGTAAAGATGAGGAAAAAAATGTAGGATCCTGTAAAAAAAATGTCGGAGTACATTTTTTTATGAAAATAATGTATTCATTTTTAGCCATAGTTTTATTATTGAGAGAATTTTTAAAAATATATATAAATGAACTTGAAATATTATTCAATTCAAAATGGTAAAGTATGAATTCTAATTGCTTATTTTATTTTTGTAAAAAAAAATACCTATTTTATGAATGATATACTTTGACGTCAAATTTTGAAGTCAAATATGATATCATTTAATTTGTATTTTTATTTTTTAAATACATTTAGTTGTAAACTCTTTCTTAATTAAATATAAGAAAAAATAATAGTTGAAAATTTGCTTAAAAAAAACTACGAATTTTGTTTGTTTGAAGTAGTAGTAAATATTATCATGTTTTTATTGTGATTTTATTTTGAATAATGCTAACAAAATTATTTTAACACATTATTAACACCCATTCTTTCATCGAATGAAATACATGTAAGTCAAAAAAATTGAGAGTGGGTCCCACATAAAATATTGGAACTCATATGAAGAGTATTTAAGCCTGTAAAAAAGGACGGTAAATGTTAAAAAAAAAGTATTAAAATAAATGTTGTTAACATCATTTTTTATGCATGTTTGTATTTTGATCTTCATATATTTTTTAAGATTAAGAATTCATATTTAATTTGTGTTTTGTTAAAAAAATTCTATTTTTTTTACAATATTCTACACATTTTTCCACAAATTTCATTAAAAAATATAAAAATTAACTTTAAAACAGTGATTAAAAATTTTATAGGGACTAGAAGTTGAAGGAAAGTTTTAGAGGAATTAAAACGAAAAGTTAGTATAATTTTTTTGAAGAAACTAAGAAAAATTATATTCAAGCAACAAACAATTCTTCAAGCACAAGAAGTGCTTAAAAGAACTGACAAGTATAAGTTACATAAAGTTCCACCACAAATAAACAGAGAAACGAAATAAACAGACAATTACATAATGACTTGAAGACAACTTAAAGGATTCAACCTCCAAAATGAATAATCAAAATCGAACAATAGGTAGTACGATTTCAACCACCAAAATATTTGGAGTTTAACCTTTTATGCGAGAGTCTCTAGCCGGTCTGACTTGTTGTGGAAAATCCTTCTGTTGCGATCTTTCCAAATAATAAAAATAACTAAGATCCAAATAATGGTGAAAGCGTTCTTAGATTTTTTTGAAGAACCTCCAAGACCGCAAAACTGATGAACATGTTGACAAATGTTGCCATGAAATTTTTGCACTTCCAACCGGATAAGCGATTATGGATCCTATTAACCAACGGGTACCAAAACTGAAGCTTCTGAGGATCCCCACCAATAGGCAGCCCCAGATACAGAAAAGGGAGATGACCATGCTTACACCTCATAACCGAGGTCGCCTCATGAAGCAAAGAATCATTTACATTAAGACCAAAAATCATGCTTTTGTTAAAATTAACTTTCAGACTTGAGATCGATTCAAATAACAGTAACACTGCTTTCAATGCCCGAACATTAGCCCAACTCTTGACACCAACAAGCAATGTATCATCCGCAAACTAGAGGTGAGAAACATAAATAGTATGTTGCGCCCCAATACTGTAAGGAGTGAAAATATTATTGGAAACCAAAGCCGACATCATATCATTAAGCCCTTCAGCCGCCAACAAGAACAAGAAAGGGGAAAGAGGATCCCCTTGCCTCAGGCCACGCTCAAAACAAAACTCATATGTCGGACTCCCATTAACCAAGACTGATGTCGTTGCTGTCGTGACACACTCCGTAATCCAAGAGCGCCACAACACAAGAAAATTCATTCTAACCATCACCTCATCAAGATAACCCCAGTCCACCGAATCATAGGCCTTCTCAAAATCAACTTTAAACAAAAGAAGCTCTTTTTTGGATTTCTTAGCATCATCAACAATTTCATTAGCTATTAAAATTCCATCCAAAATTTGCCTACCCTTAATAAAAGCCGACTGTGTTGTGGATATAAATTTCCCGACTACCTTCCTCAATCTATTGGCCAACACTTTGGAAAGAATTTTATAAACACTACTTACCAAAGAAATTGGACGAAAATCAGCCACCCATTGCGGACTGTCGACCTTTGGGATCAAAGCTATAAAGATAGAGTTAAGAGCCTTAGTAAGTTTTCCATTACGGTAAAATTCGACAAAAAAATTCAGCAAGTCAATCTTCAAGACATCCCAAAATCCTTAAAAAAACCCAAATTAATAGCGTCTGGTCCAGGACATTTGTAGCTATCACAGTCCCATATTGCATCTTTAATTTCTTCAAGCATAAAGGGTTTTATGAGGTCAGCCCCTTGTGCCGCAGCTAACGAATTAAACACCAACCCACCAATGTCTGGACGTTGAACTGGAGACCTCTGAAAATGAGTTTTAAAATATTGATAGACTGCATGTCGACACCCGTTCAATTGGAACCCCATTAACATTTAAAGAAATTATAGCATTAGAGCGCTTTTGAGATGACATAATTCCGTGGAAAATTTTCGAATTTCCATCGCCTTCTTTCAACCAGGTAACTCGTGATTTTTGCCACAACATACTAGCTTGTAACTTTGAGAAAACCTGGATGTCTGTTGATAAGCAATGCAATTCGGCCTCCTCCTCAAACAACAACTCATGACCCTCCCCAATGGCATCCAAATCCGCCAACCTGTTTTTAGCATCCCGAATTTTACCATCAATATTCAACGTATGATTCCAGTGCCAATTCCTCAACAGCTCCTTTACCATCTTCAGTTTTTCTTTAATAACAAAACCGCTCCAACCATAAACATGAGTAGTCGGCCATTTTTCCTTGACAAAATCAAAGTAACCGGGAACATCCGCCCAACACTTTAGCATTCGAAGAGGTCTTGGTCCCCAATTTTTTTCATCAATTGTTAAAACAATAGGACAATGATCCGACAACCCCCTCGGAAGAGCCGCTTGGATACAATTAGGAAAAAAAGAAATCCAAACTTCTAATAGTAAAAATCGATCAAGACGGCTCATTGATAAACCATCTCCACGATACCAAGTAAAATTGCGACCACAAAGAGACAAATCAATGAGAAAATTACCGTCTATGAATTGATTGAAAGGAGCAGAATCCTTATTATTACTCGATACTGAACGACTTCGTCGCTCTCCACTAGTCCGAATGGCGTTGAAATCCCCCAAAACACACGAAGCATCTGAACAATGTCTCTAAATCAAAACACCTAACTCATTCCACAATAACTGACGACCTCTATGATCACACGGAGCATAAACGTTAGCCAACGTGAAGTCAACATTATTTTTAATAAACTTCCCTCTGATTATCAAAGCATTGGATAAATTTACTGACACCCAAACATCCACCACCGTAGTATCCCATAACGTTAGAATACCCCCAGACGCTCCAACCGACGGTTTGAAAGAATAAGCAACCTCGCCAGACCCCCACAAGGAACGACACAAGACATCATCAACTGCTTTCAATTTTGCTTCCTGAATACAAAACACATTCGGTCTCTTCTTTGAAATCAAACGCCTAATCTCCCTCTTCTTCTCCATCGCCCCCAACCCACGAATATTAAAATAAACAACTTCATTGCAAACACCTTAACCCTACCACCTCCCAACCGCCACTCACAGACCCTACTTACCTCCTCCTCTAGATAACACCTGAAAACTGTTTTTACACCTAACACCAATAGCCTCACCAACATCTACAATATCAACCTCCACCCCCTTAACATCACCATGGACCGTAACCCAATGCTTCCAATCTTTTGAGTCAGTAGAAGAACCCGACCCAGCAGACAAAGACTCCCCTTTCTTATTACTTGATGAGGACTTGGATTTAGAGAACGAATCAAAGCATTCCTATCAGTTGCGGATAACCTGGCAATCTTTTTTAAACTGTTCACCGATAGAACCACTTTTCTTCTTTTACGGACATGTTGACTGGTGTTAGAATTGCACGGTTTAACCTTGGCAGTTCCCTTAGAGGTTTCGGCCACAGAATTAATAGGAAGAGAACTAGAAAAATCCTTCGTCACAACTTGTACGGTGTCTAGCTGAAGCTTCAACGGTTGTTGATTTATAGTATTACTCTGAACCTCGTTATCTTCAGTTGTTTTTAAAACACAATCATCATGTATCTGTTTTACCAATGCATCCACAAGCGGCTCATCCTCTTTGAAACCTTCCGAAATTGAACACTGGGAATTGTTATCATTTTCATATTCAACTAAACAAGCGTCCTCCGCAAAACCAAACTCCACATCCTCAATTATGCTAATTGGAGAACTCCTCCCATCAATCCACACATCTTCCGTAACATTAATTTCTTTTAACATAGGAGTAGCAATAAGAAAACGAGCATAGTCCATTCTATATTTGTTAATAGTACAATCATCAATTTGGAGAAGCCAACCTTGTGTTGCTGCCAGCTCCAAAAAAAATAATATTGTTCCATGCATGAATAGGCACCCCATAACATCTCGCCCATGCACCCCTCTCATAATTCACAACCGTCTCCTTTTACCAAGGTCTATAGTCGTCCAAAAAAATCCCAATCAAATCAGCCGCCTCATTAAAAAGAACCATAACATCGCCTTCCACTCCCGGATGCAAAAGCATGTTATCCCCACCCAACGAAACTAGTCTGAAATCCACAAAACCAGCGTCAAAAAACGATTGTTGAACAACAGACAAACAACAACCATTTTTTAATTTAGCTATAATACTCTTTGACGCCCATGTAATGTCTTCTGTTAACGGCATAAATTTGCACAACACCTTCGCTTCGCTACCTAAATCAAGAACCGGTTCCTTCCCCCCACCATCATCTATCTTTGGCTCTCCCATGTCATCCCCTCCTACTCCTTTCAGTACACCCTTCTCCTTCTTCCCCAAACACTCAATCTCCTCCACCTTAATTACTAACTCCCTCTCCCTCTCCTCTTCACTCTAATGGCGAGAGATTTTCATGTTCAGCATGGTGTAGACGTGGGTAAAAATCCTCTCCATTTATAATTTTTACCTTTTGTTACGATTTGGAGAGAGATAAACACAAAAAATATTGTGTCTTGCAACAAATAGAAAAAATTATAAATAGAGAGGATATTGACCACGTAGTCCTGTAGTGATGAAGCTGCTTTTAGCTTGGTGATAGGTGATTTTTTTTATTTAAAACTTAAAGAAAATTAATTTTTTATGGGAAGTTGGAGAAGTCTTCAAAAATCCCCTGTGATTATCATTTTGAATGATTACACTGGCGGCGCTCAGAAATTGTTCCTCCTACTTTGGTTTATTTTGGTTATTTGCTTCAATTTCATTTTCCATTTTAGTGAGGTTGATTATGCAAGTGTCAAAACATTTACTGATTTACTTATTTATCTTTGCCTTACTGATGTTGATTTTGTGAAAACCAAGAATTTAAATATCACATGGACTTGTCTCATAAAAAGGGGTTTAAATGAAGATATGTGAGATTATTTAGGTCCTGTTGTTGATAGCTATAAACTGAAAAGTTGTTACTGCTTGTACTATTTCATATCAGAAAAAGGGACTAGAATGAAAAACTTGGCAAGAGTTCACACGATCACACCCACTCTTACCCTCAAATTTTGCCTAAATTTGTTACTCCTTTAACTGAGTAATCTTTGCATTACAACTGAATTCTCTCAAACTAATGCCTTTTTAACATTTCCCCAATTGATAACAGTTTAGATTACTCACTTTTCAAGCTCATCAGTACCTTTTTCTAAATTAAGGCAGTTACTTTTCTTGTTGCATACTACTATAAAAATCACTTGGTTTTTCTATTATAAATAAAAAAGAAAAATGTTAATGTTTTTAGAGTATTTGTTAAGAAGCCTACAAAAAATTATCATAGAAATTGATTGTTAAGAAGTTTAAAAAAAAAAAAATGTTAATACACTTAAGGTATTCGGCTTGCGCATGCATTCAACCGTTTGAAACTTTAGAAATTGATAATTTTTCTACAAAGAATTTATAATTTATTTTCTATGAGCAATCCAATAAAAATTTAATATTTGATTTATTATTTGCGTAAAAGAATGAGAAAGAGTTTATTAGTATTTAAATTTGCATCTTAAATCGAGACCAAATAAAAAGATTTTAAACATATAACAACGTTGACGGCTACAATCATTGACGCCCACCAACTATAACTACTCGCCAACAGCTACTTCGATAGCCACATCCCCTATTATGTAAAAAGGTCCTTGGCCCATGACTCAAGGTACACACAATTTATCATTTAACTTATCATTCTTTTCTCTCTTGCTGACTTGAACATAAGAGTGACTGTGGATACTTCTCTCAACTCGCATCTCTCCTATTTGTCGGATGCCATCATTTTGATCCAAACATATCAAAAGTTAAAAATGTGAAAGAAATATCTGATTTTGAATCTTCCAAGTACCAGTAATTCATGCGTCGGGTCAGTTCATAAATAGTTTTGTTCTAACTTCAATTGAAATTTTGTTAATGAACGATGAGATCGGTCTTCATATTAGTCGGTATTTTGACCAAATATCGAGTTTTAAAAAATGGGAAAGCAATATTAAAAAAAAGTCAAAAATTTCCAAACGATCTTATAGAACTCAACCAATAACAATGATATACTATACTATACAAAAACAGTTGAAAAACAACAATTGTTAAAAATAGAAAAGCAACTGCAGCATGGAATAGAATGAATGTGCGGTGTTAATTGCTCCAGTCTTAAGGGATCCATGTATTTTCTAGTTTCTACCGTGGCCTTAGATTTTACTACACACAATACAAATAACTTAAGGCACCAAAAACCCAGGTAAACGCGTGCAGGTGAATATATATCTTTTCGTGTACACATGTGTATATGGGACTAATATGTGTTTGGTTTATTTTATGGCAAAAATTGATTTGCATTAAATTGATTTTTGTCAAATTAGCTTTAGTAAAAAATAAATTTATGTTTAAATATATTCATATAAAATGTGTTAGCTAGACAATAAATTCTAACGTAAATTGTCTCACATAACTCAATTAATAGAGAGATTACATCTTATATTTAAGAATCAGAGTTTGAACCTCGAATTCTCGATGTGAATTTCTGGCCACTAAAAAAGAAAAGTTTTAGTGTTAATTCACTGTTGATGAAAAATATTTTAGAGGTAAAATCCATAATTGTAGTTGAGAATCCTGCATTTAGAGCATTTGTCATAGCACATCGTAGAGCTGTTGAATAAAAGAAGAGAAATTTCTATAGGATTCAACGACTCTGTAACGTGCTGCACAATGTAGTGGCAACATAGGATTCAATTTATTGTAGTAATACAAACTTATGTTGTTAATTAAGTCGTTAAATCAAATAGAGAAAAATTCAAAATTGTTCTCTATCCTAAATGTATTGAAAAATGTTAATTTTTTAAACACAAAATCCGTTATCTATACCATAAATAAATACAGTTTCCTACTTTTATACTAGATTCAAATACCATACACATCTAAATTATATTTTATACTTGCTCAAAAAAAAAAAATATTTTATACGAAATCGAAAGTGGTTTTTGACTTTTACTATATTATTTTTTATTGGTTTGTGACACTATAATTTCAATTGAGTGAGATATAATATCTAAATATCATGTGTCTAAATAAGTCAACTCTTTCATAGTCACAACCTCAACTAAATTATTTGTGATACTATATAAATATAACTAAATTATTTCTCTTTTAAACTCTATCATCTACTCCTTCCGTCCCTTAATATAACCTCCTTTTGTTTTTTTTTTTGTCCCTAAATATAACCTCCTTTTCAAATTACAACACACATTAATTATTTTTTTCTCATAGATACCCTTGTTTAATACTACTACTAATTCTAAAAGTATAATAAATTGACTTTTCACTTTATCTCTTTAATGAGGTTAATTTTGTAAAATTGTACTATAAAACCGACACATTAACTACACCAACAACATTTCTTAAGAAATGT
>Ga0209282_1001748_pt1 | contig 12157 bp, 15 predicted proteins | sample Mtrugardesep15_FD_187529 | JGI IMG/M metagenome (GOLD analysis project Ga0209282, IMG submission 187529) | Root nodule microbial communities of legume samples collected from California, USA - M. trunc garden sep15 (SPAdes) (version 2) | ecosystem: Host-associated > Plants > Roots > Nodule...
GAGAACTTTGTTATATTTGCAAAGGATCGAGATTTTGCTGATGTGCTAATTTACTTGAAAGGTTTCTTGATTTTAAATTTGTTTTTGTTTATGTATTCTTAAACTAAAGCATCTTTTTTTATCCTACTGTTGCTATACACTTCTTTTTATCGAATCTATTTTGTACCATTCCCTACTTACATTGCTCATCTTATACTACCAGTTCATAATAATTCATGTTGACTGAAGAAACATATTTGACATTATTCAATTACAGTCGAATATTATTTTAATTTTTCTGAATTATTCTTTAGGAAACATTGAAATTTGGTGATACATTGCTCATCTTATACTACCAGTTCATAATAAATCTATCTATAGATTTAACATGCAAAATTATGCTTTATACCTTTAGATTCATATGTCAATAACGAATTCATGATTGGTTGTAAGAAAATATAATGATATTCATTTATAATGTGTGATAGCACGGGGCAGAAGTCTAGTACTATAAATAAATGATAATATATTTGTGCTTGAATGTTTTTTCCACTGAAGTCGACATTGCTAGGTTTACACCTTAACCTAGGTTCAAATTTGGTATGCTCAACTAATTTCTTTGTGGAAACCCCTTCTTGAATATGCTAATTTCAAACTCTATCGTACCATATATTTAAAGTATCTCTCTATAGTTGACTTGATCCTCACTTGGCAGCTTTGGCAGTGGCAGCGGGTACCGTTTTCTAGACTTATACCAAACTTTAGTAACTTGAATTGCTGAAGAGATTTGAGGTATCAGCTGTTGGTCAATTTTATTTTCAAGACATGTTAATGTCAACACCAGATTCATTGTACTGAATTAACAAAAAGAGGAAGATGATCAAGAGACACGAGAATGCAAAAATCTCTTTCAAAATGCTAAAATCTTCTCGAGCAGAGAGGTAAGACCTTATAGCATTTTTTTAGTTAGATTTTGTATAATTCTTTCAAAATAAGTTATAAGAAAATATTATAGAAGTTGATATAGGTGTTAATGACGTTTTTTCTTCTTTGAGGGGGTAGGCACTGGTGATGTAAATTGCCAACATTCCTTGAAGAATTATACTCAGTAGAGCTAAAATATTTTAAAATCACTTGTAAAAAAATGGGGAGTTAGTCACTTTAGTCCTTGAATGGGAAATGAGTAGTCACTTTAGTCCTTGAATGCAGAGAAATTGCAAAACAGCCCCTAAATGTAGACTCTGTTGGTCAATTTCAGAGACTAAAGTGACTAACGGAGTCTACATTCAGGGACTATATTGACTAACGGAGTCTGCATTCAGGGACTAAATTGACTAACAAAGTCTACATTCAATGACTTTTTTGCAATTTATCTGCATTCAGGGACTAAAATGACGACTCCTTTCTTATTCAGGGACTAAAGTGACTAATTTCCCTAAAAATTTTTTTATGGATTTTGCATAATTTTCTAGTTTTTATTTCTTTTCAATAAGATTTATTTATTGATAACATCTACTTACAGCATCATCTTATACAAGGTCACCTTTCTACCAAAAAAAAAAAATCTTATACAAGGTCACCTTCTACGAAGAGTTGCATAGGGCATGTTCTCGACTTGACAAATACAAAGATGAGAGTACAAAGCTCATACAACATCAACTACACACCAATTTAGTACCTAGTTTGCTTATACACCACCACAAGCAAGCAATCAAGAGCTAGATGTCATTGAACTACAATCAGGCAAGAAAAAAAACAAAACACTAGTAATTGACTATAGTGTGCATCATGTTAATCACAATCCTCCAACATGGTAGACCCTGTTACACAATAGCTATCAGTTTAAAGTAAGCTGCAACACCCTTTATCTTCACATGATTGAAGTCTAATGACATTAAATAACACACCAGCTTTGCTGTTAACCTGCTACATTTTTTGCACACCATTAGAATTGATTGCATATATAATCATTCAAAACCAAGGCAGAAGGCTCACTATTTAATACTTTGGCAATTAAATCCTCTCATAGGTCTCAGACTTTTACCGCTGCATACACCTCGTCTTCACCCAAAAGCTATGACCTCTTATTCAAATCTTCCTTTTACATCAATAACAACTAATATCAAGTGCCTTTCATTTGCACCTCATACTCCTTAAACCATGCTGGATATCATGCCAATTTCAATTTCCCAATAACTCAATCATGGCACCAAATTATATATTTAGCCCTTTACTCACACTCGTCGCTGCTTGCATCACATCACAGTTTACAACACACCATGCATTTACTCTAAATCACGTCCAGCATTTGTCTATCCTTCATGCCTGCCCATCCAAATAAAACTCTCCCATGCATACTATCACTGCAAAACTCAATCTGTCTACACCAGAAACAGACCCCAAAATAGTTGTTGATCTATGCATTACATATTCGCACACACACAAAACCTTATATAAGAAAAATTAGTTAGTTGAACATAAATATAATGAGATGAGAAACTTTTTAGTGTCACAATAGTGATAGACTTAGCTAGCTTAAAATTTGTTGGCTCCTATTTCATGCTCATAATAGGGGAGTTGACTTTGCTTGTTGTTTAAAAATTGTTAGGCTCATATCTTGTAAATCATCTAAAACAACTAACAAAATGTGAGATCCAGGGTTAAAATTGAAGGCCAAAAAATATGATACTTACACTTCAAACTTCTTATATTCATCATAATGACAAATATTTTACTATCGTCCGCCAACTTTGACATGTTAGCAGCTTCATTACATATTCCCTCATCACAAAGAACAGTAAGCAACCCTACAAAACTGTATTCAGTCGGCTTCTCAGTCATACAAATATAATATTTGATAGGTAAGTTACTTTGGCCGGACTTTACATCAGAACTCATGAAATTGTGGGAGAACTTGAAGTCACTATTAACATGATTCCAAGCTTGGAAAAAGTTGTTTATGAAGTCATGATGTCTATGTTAAAGGAGTTTAGAGACAGGGAAAGAAACCTGTGATCCTTATGTTTGAGGTTGTGTTCATGTTCACAAGATAACCAATCAAAAACTCCAACGGAATCATAGTCACTTTCCGAAATAAAATTCCTTATTAAACTATGAAAGTATGGAAGTAAATCTTGCGAATCCAAGTCATAAAACATCGTATGCACGTTCTGTGTGTCTGGTTTGGATTCCATACAAGCAAGTATCATCCTAGTGTAGCACCAAGCATTTTTCGAGGAATCGTTGCTTTTGTTATTCCTGCTTTTGGTGGTATAGTTTCATGGAAGGGAGAGGGTTCTCATTCATTTTGGAGAACCAGACCTTAGCATTATGTACCCATCGGGTTTATGATATAGGCGACAACGTTTTTAAACTTCCTTTTAAGTTCGCTTAGCTAATTCTGTTGATTTTTAGATTGTAGATAGGGAAGCACAAGTAGATAGGTTCCTCTAAAGAGAATATGGTCAACTTCATTGGGTATTTGATTGTGTGAATGAATGATTAATTTTGCCAACAAAAGCTTGTATGGTGGGAAAGTAACTTCTAATTCTTTTGTGTTAGTGAACTTCCTTATCTATGTTGTATCGCTATAACCCATTTAGTGCTATTTGTGGTGGTTTAAAATCCCTATCTTTGACAATGTAGACATTGTAAGTAATGATTTACGCTGGATTTTCATCATAAAAATTTGCTTTAAAATCAGTATGTATTAGTATTACAGCCTTGTACAAGGCAATCATGTAGCTAGTAATATACTATAAATGAATACAAGGATACACGGAGTAAAATGAGTAATGAAAAATGGACAGACCTACTAGTTAAATTTTTTGTCAATTTATGTCTTTATGTTCGAATGTTGTTTTTATTTTGTTTCTTAATGTTGTTTCCATCAATCAACAAAACAAACTAAAATTAGGATGGCCATAACAAACTTGGTTTTATAACCGAACCTGTAGTAAGTAGTAACTAGTAAGGAATCAATGGTTTTGGGGTTTTGGGGCTCTTCAATGAGTACAATACTAAATAGCCTCTCTTTTTCTCCATAACTTATTAGCAGCAATATACAAAAAATTAAAAATTTAAAAATTACCGCAATATTGCACATGGTGAGAAAGAAAAATAAAACAAGATAATTTTGTGAATGATGTAATGTTATACCCGTGTAATGCTATGCCCGCAAGCTGATGCTACTTTTGTTCCAGGTAAATAATGTTTCAAATGCCCCTAATGTATGATCACCAATAATCCCCACAAGTACATTTTCCATCCTCAAATCGATGGAACCGATTATTGTCCCTCACGACGATGACCCTTCCTGTACATTTACTAATAAACTTGATAGCAGTGTGACAATCGCCACAAACCCGCAAATTCTTCATTACTCTAATTGGTTGTCCATGAGGGAATGTAATAAGTCCAAAAGCAATAGCCAATCTCTCACTATGATACCTAATACTTCTACTCTTCTCTTCCCCGTCCACTTCTTTTAACACAAAAGAAGTATCAGCAACATAACCAGCTTTATCCATTTCTTCACCTAACTCCTCTAACTTATCATAAATTTCAACGGTCTTCGCATGAGACCTATCACCAGCAGCAAATGTGTGAATTCTATTTCCTTCCTCCACCCAACTCAATCCAGTTTCCTTCTTTATGCCGCTGTCCCTCATCATCTTCCTTGCTTTTGCCGCTTCCTCCCATCTCCCAGCAGCAGCATAAGCATTAGAAAGCATAACATGAAGTCCAGAACTGACAGAACCCAACTCAGAAACTCTATCAGCAACATAAGATGCCAGTTCAGTATTCCCATGTAATCTACACCCAGTTAACAAAGCTCCCCAAACAGATTCAGTTGGTTCCATAGGCATTTCCTCAATCAATTTAACCGCATCATTTAACTTCCCCGCACGACCAAGCAAATCCACCATGGTTGAATAATGTTGTGTCCCAGGTTCAATACCATAATCCTTCATCAACTCAAAGTAATACTTACCCTTCTCTACCAACCCCGCATGGCTGCAAGCATAAAGCAAACACAAAAATGTAATAAAATTAGCCTTCATACCACCAACACTCTTCATCTTATCAAACAACTCAAACGTTTTATCCGTATGTGCATGCTGAGCACAAGCAATCAACATCGCATTCCACATACCAAGATTCCTAACCGTAACCTCCTCAAAAACATCGTAAGCTTCTTCAACAACCCCACATTTCGAATACAACGAAATCAAAGAACTCGCCACAAAACAAGATGAATCAAAACTCGTCTTAAAACTCAACCCATGTATTAACCTCCCCATTTGAAGCAAAGTCGAACCACCACAAACCCTTAAAACACTAGACAAAGTAAAATCATTAACACCCTCGTTTTCTTCTTCAACAAGAAACCGTTTAAAAAGCCTCAACGCTTGATCATCCTGACCCAATTGAACATACCCATAAATCAACCCACTCCAAGAAACAACATTTCTATACGGCATTTCATCAAACACGTTATGGGCATAACCAATATCACCACATTTAGCATACATATCAATAATAGAACTCCCCACAAAAATATCAAGATGGTAAGCCGTCTTTAAAGCAAAACAATGCAGCATTTTAGCAACGGGAAGCGAGGATAAAATCCCGCATGATTTAGTAGCACTAGGGAAAATGTGGTCATCGGGAGGAACACCTTGACGGAGCATAAGGCGGAAGTAGTTAAGAGAGAGTAAAGGGAGGTCATTTTGAGCAAAGGAGGAAATGACAGAGCTCCAAGTAGTGGCGGATTTGTGAGGAGAATCGTGGAAGATTTGAAGGGAGGAATAAGGGAGATGGGTTTTGGAGTAGAAGTTGATGAGGTGATGAGAAAGAAGAGGAATAGTTTGTAACCCTAATTTGATGATGTGAGCGTGGAGTTGAAGACCTTTGGGGAGGGAGCGAGAATAGGTTAGAGAGAGAAGAGTGTTGCATATGTTTCTGTATAATGGTTGTTGGTTGAAGCTGTGGGGAAGTTGAAGTTGATGCAGAAGATCAACCATTTCTTCTGAAAACAACTTCTTCTTTTTTATCAATTTATGTCTTTATGTTTCGGAATGTTGCTGTTGGCTAGACCCGGCCCAGGAGAAAAAATGCTGTCCATAAATAAAATGAAAAAGAATTTTGTTGTTCACCCTGTACATTTTGCTCGCGCCCTGCAGCCGTTCCAAATTTACCCTTACGCAAGTTAACTAACGTAAGTGTGAATGTCTGCGTTAGTTAAGTAACGATGCGTCAATTAAGATGCGCAAGTGTAAAACACTACGTGAGTTAACTCACGCATAGTTACTTAAGAATAGGAACGCAAGGGCGTTACTTAAGATGCGTAGCGTTACTTAAGGTGCGCAAGTGTAAAATTGGAACGGCTGCAGGGTGCGAGCAAAATGTGCAGAGTGGAGAGCAGAATTCAATAAAAAAACCTAATACTATAAAAATAGGAAATCATAGTAATCTAGGTTCTCGTTTCCAAATTCCGACATTACCTTCATATATCAACTTAGGAGAATTCAAATACAACAAATAAAACTCAGTACCTCACAACAATTAAGAGAACAAATCAAAAAAGAAAAGGAAAAACGTGAAGAAAAGAAGATATATACATACACACAAGAAAAAAGTGAAGAAAAGAAGAGACAGAAACATAGTTATTTTGCTACATGTCGATAACTATTGTCTCGCCGGAAACAACAACGATGACGACGACAGAGACACATCAACGTTTTCGGCATCGGTGGCTTCCATTTTCAGTTCTATCCCAATAACTGATCTGCATAATTGCTTATTTTGAATGAGGCTCAAACCCAGAAAAATGTTTAACCTATAAAATCCCCCTCGTCTTCTTGCTGCTCAACCCAGAAAAGAAAAGAAAAGAAAATTCAACTCTTTCATCAATCAGAATTTTGAAAAAGAAGAGGGAAGGAAGAATTGAAAAAAGGGGGAAGATACAATAGGTGTTGTTATTGTTCTAAATTGAAAGAAGAGGTTGTGAAATGTTGAGATGGTTGAATTTATGAAAGGGAGAAGAGTTGCGAAGGTTATGGAAAAGGGGTTAGGAATTTGAAAGGGGTTGTGAAATGTTTTGATTCCTTTGAGTTTGGGTTTGTTATAAAACAATTCATCTTGCTTCCTTATTTGTACATGGAATTTAATTATTATTTTTTTGGATTTTAAGTTTTAATTTTTGGATTTTTGGATTTATGTGATAAAGGAGATGAAGGGTGATTGTTGTTGTTCATTTTTGTTTATTGTTGAATTTTGCTTACTATTGTTGTTGCAATTTTTGTTATTGTTGGAATTGAGATTGTAGTGTTAATGATTATGAATGAGTTTTGGAATTGAGATTTTTTGTTGAATTGAGATTGTTAATGTTGTTGCTGCAACTGTTGATTATGAATGAGTTTTGATTTTCTGGTTTTTTTTCTTTTAAAATGATGAATAAAAGCGAGAGTTTTATTTGGGGATGAAGAAGAACACAGGGAAGAAGATGGAGGAAAAAATTGGGTGTTTGTGGTTCGTTATAAACTATAATAGATCCCTCCATGATCCATCGGTCTCCCTTTAAAAAAAAGATCAAGCGGTTAAGAATAAAAGATTTAATAAGGTCTATGGTGGACCACCTATAAAGTTGGTTCACTTTAGACATTTAAGGTTAAAAACTAACGGAGAGGACCAAAACATTAAACGGCAGAAGATTTATGGGACCAAATTGAGACACTTTATAGTTAGGGGACCAAATTGAAAACAAAAAATAAGTTAAAGGACCAAATGATGTATTACATTTTAAATAGTTGTACATATGTATTCACAATTCATGTTGTAGATTCCCGTTCCATGTTACCTTTGAAGGATTTGGTGAAAACCAGCGTATTATCCAAACGTTGGAGTCACGGACAGGGATTAAGGATGGACCTCAATTTTGATCTCCATAATATGTTTGACACTAATACACTTAAATGCCAAAAGACCCTGTCAGCTTTCGACGGCTCAAAGATCAATTTGCCACAAGATTGAATCAATTCATGCCATTATCAAATTAAAGGTGTCATACATAGACGAAACACCCGAAAATAAACTCCATACAAAAAGAGGCTCCTACACACAACACCTAACCCAACCCAACCTTCAACACCCACGAGGACAACATCCACCAAAGTAAACATCACCACATAAAACATGCTCCTTCACTAAACGACCACCGACAAACGATATCCATAACCACCTGTCGCCACTACTTGTCCCAAAATAAAATCTATCTAAATGAAACATATCGTCCTCATCACCTAAGCCGAGCCACTATTCTATAGATCAATCAGCTTTCACCATCTCTCAATCTCTGGTCCACCGAAAGAACACAAAAACAGCCCAAACTTGAACCAAAGAACTGACTCCCGATCTTGAATCAAAAGCGATCGGTCCACCAGACTTCAGGATCAAACTAGACGGGCACCCTAACCCCCAGTTCACCATAGCAACACTGTAGCCCGCCAAACAAGAAAGCAACTAGACACCAACTCCCGATCTCAAAGCAAAAGTAACCGGCCCGCCAACATCCAACACACAAAACGTAAAACAGACGACATGAATTGTGGTGGTGCAAACATCAATCAAAAGGGAAAAGAAGCTCAGCTCAAATGACATGCACCCTCAAAGCACCATAAACACCTTAGTAACCTAAAACTCAAGCAAGAGGTAACGACGACGATAAATGGACCTGAATAACAGAGGCGTCCTCCAAGAGGAATCACCCACAACAACCACCACAAAAACACTCACCTCGTCACCTAAGCAACACCAACCACCCCGTTTTACCGAATCACCCCCACCACCACACATCACCGCCACCTCCACGCATCACCACCACCACTGCATCACCACCTGTAGGATTAAACAACACCGTACCACCAAAAAAGAGAACAAATCTCATGCCACCCAAAACATAACAACATCATAAAACACCAAAACTAACAGTACAAAAACAAAACGAAACAAAAACTAGACCGGCCAAAGGATCTGCGAGTACAAGAGCAAGACTGAAAGTCTCTAAGGAAAGCAGCAACATTGCCATAACATTTCGAAGAAACAGCCACAGAGAATACACCCACAAACCAGTGATAAAGATAGAAACTATGCCGCCAAACCACCTCACCAAGAAACAAGCAGCAACACAGTCACATATCAAAAGGAAGTCAAAACCCAACAACAAAACACGGGCAGCGACGCCGGTTTGAAGCAGAAACACAACCCAGATCAAAAAAGGGCGACTGCCGGTGACAAGGAGAAAGCGTCCGCCGCTGGAATAAACATCAACCAAACCATAAAGCGACGAGAACCAACCAACACGACCCAAAAAGACCCAGAAAAATATGAAGGTACATGAATGACTACTACCGCCAACACGAAGCGTCTGTGCACCAAACCCTTTTGAGTAACGTCAAGAAAACATAAAACATCAAACATCGGGAGGCACCAAACAAATACAGAATAACACCTCCATCGACCCAACCTAAACAACCAACACATGAACAAGAAAAAACACAAGATACTTGTAATAGATAAAAAAAAATGATTTTTTATTTAAAAAACAAAATGACTATATTTTAATCAAGATTTCTCCTATTTATAAATGTTTATAATAATAATAATAATAATAATAATAATAATAATAATAATAATAATAATAATAATAATAATAATAATAATAATAATAATAACAACAACAATAACAACAATAATAATAATAATAATAGTAAATTTGTCAAGTTGTACTCCAAGAAGATTTCATTGGCCTTCAATTCCTCAAAGTGAATAGAAAAATGAAAATAAATAAATATGGATATTTCAATGTGTGAGACTCATTTCATTCAATAAAATAACAAGTGTTAAAGTGATCAATGTTGAAAAGAAAATGTATTAAGCACCAATCATCGTTAAATTCACTTTGATTTTTCAAATGTCGCATCAAAGAACAATAAAAGAAACCACCAAGAAAAGATAATACAAAAAAAATTAGGAGATTAAATATTTTTTAGGCAAACAATATTTTTAAATAATACGAATTATTAGTGTAAAAACTTTGTAAACCATCAAACAATCACAACGGATCCTTAAAAATATTTGATTTTATTCAAAACTATTTTTTATAAAGACATTATTATGAATGATTGTAATTTTCTAATATCGTACAACTTTTTACAATAACATTGTATAAAAATAAACTTTATTTTACAATGATAGGTGTCATGATACAATATTCAGTTTTGATTTTCTCTCACCCTTGTATATATCTAATGGTTTAAATCAATTGGTGTATCCAAATTCCAAATGAAAGTAGTCTAAACAATAAAAAAGAAATAAGCAAAAGTCTATCACGGTTTTTGTATTAAAGGTCACTATTTCAATTTTACTCTTGTTAAATTTAGATTCATTTATCCAATTTTACCTTCTGTTACACCTTACAAAATTGTAATCTTCATCGACGTCTTGGCCAGAGCCTGAGAAATAGACAAGAACTGCGTCCGATGACAAGCTGTCGTCTTCTGACATGCCACCGTCGTATTCCAAGTCTGATGAGTCTGAGACGTGTCCTTCTCCGAACATGAAACGAAGGAGATTGATAGCAGCAAAAAGCGCATCAATGCGCATGTCAAGAGTATTGTCATATCTCATTAACCTGGCAATGACATTTTGGAACGCTAACATATGAGGTAAAACGGTTGCAGGGGTCTCATTGTGAGACAATATTCAAAACAACATCAGACAATTCTTCACAAACCTAGGGTTTGGAGAATTCAAACCACTCAGGATGTAATCGAAGACATGGAGACACTCATTGTGTAGAGAGAAAACGATGTAGTGGAGTATCTTAGAAAGAACTTTGCAAAGCTTAACAAATAAAAAGTTGTTGTTGATTTGATCTCTACGTAGAAAATAAATCGTAGGTGGAACTCGTGAATGATTTTGAGAAGTTATTGGATGCGTCGAGAGAGCATCACAAAGAACAATGGCGGCTTGCTTTATCTAGAGAACTTAGGAGTTTAACCAATTCATCGTAGAAAACACCTTGTAGATCAACATATTTGAGCAAATCGTAGCTATGTTTACCCTTATCACGTGTTTTTTCGTCTGGAGAAAGTACCACATTACAGAGAACCGTTTCATGATTTTCATTATACATATGTTTGTTGTGAATGAAGAGTAAGAAAATGGTGGAGAAGATGAGTTTTATCTTTTCTTCGTGTTGGTGTTGAATCGAATGAAGTGAACGAAAATGATTTTAGTAGCTTTCTCTACACGCTTTTATCTTTCCATCTCGCCACATAACCGCTTCTTACTCGTCCGCCTGGTTATTAGTCAATATTGTCATAACAATAACTAGCGAAAGGACGGGGACTCCGTGCCCGTTTTTTCGCTCTTTTTATTGCGCTAACGTTTGAAAGTTATGAACGATGTTTTTTTGTATGAAATTTTGATTTTGGTTAAAACTAAAAATATAAACGTTTGTTGATTTTAAGTTATAACAAAACAAACTAATCATGATTATTTTTTTCAATGAAACCAACAATATAACAAAAAAAATCTAAATTTATTTTAATGACACCAAAGACAATCTTTGTTAAGTAAAAAATTGTTTAAGGAAAAAAATATGCTCACGTTTGTTACTAATATTTTTGTAGAGGATTTAAAGTCCTATCTTTAACATTATTTTTTATTCATGTTTGTTACATTTGTTTTAATATTTAAATTTATTCTTATCTATTTGTTACATGAATTATTTGTATTGAAAATTAAGGGTATTTTTGAAAAGAATAGTCCAACCCAAGAATGTGCTGAAATGGGTAGTTTTCTTTATATATATAGTATAAATTTATCTATATCTATATTATATACAAATGCAAATGTTTTACAATGACCAATATTAAATGTTTCTTTCTATCTGCGCATATCTATATTACATTTAACAATTTTCCTTGCGCTAATCTACATAAGGCAACCACCACCAAAAAAAAAAATCTACATAAGGCAGTATTATGTGGCATGATTATTTGTTGTCATCGTAACTAATGCTTCTTCTCTCTGCTTCTTTATATGATACTGCTTCTTATCTTTTGTGATTTGAATTATTTGTTTTTTTTTTGTTTTATAAAACAAAAAAAAA
>Ga0209282_1001749_pt1 | contig 12156 bp, 4 predicted proteins | sample Mtrugardesep15_FD_187529 | JGI IMG/M metagenome (GOLD analysis project Ga0209282, IMG submission 187529) | Root nodule microbial communities of legume samples collected from California, USA - M. trunc garden sep15 (SPAdes) (version 2) | ecosystem: Host-associated > Plants > Roots > Nodule...
CATTTTCTTAAATTATTAGTTATGTATATGTGTCGTGTTAGTATAGTGTCTGATGTTCGTCATCTGAGTCGATGCTTCAAAGATTTTCTTAGATAAGTGACTACCTTCTTGATTTGCTTGATATGGACCTTTTTGTTTTACGAGTGTCGGTTAAATCTTAGAGATGCACAATTGAAAGACCTATACACGCAGAAAATTTATTTATTAGAAGTGAGAATATTGTTCAGTGAAGTCTATATTTGAAATTGGGTGGCTGAAATTAATGAATGAAGGAGCCTCTTAGTTTTATTTTTATTTTTATTTTCATCAGTTTTTTATGATTTCATTTGTTTTCTATAATTGCTATTTATGGTCTGTTCTTATTGCATTTATTGTTTCATGTGTATCATTTGAATTCAAATTCAAATTTGTTTAATTTAATGAACATGAATCAGATGAGAAAACAAGTAATTGTGATGTTATTGTATTTATTATATATCTGTAACTGATGCCATACTAGTTTCTTATACATTAACTTCTGTACATTATTTCCATTTATAGTTTTGCCAATTTTTGAATTAGAGATCATAAATCAAATATTTTGTTTTCCAACTTATAAAGATTATGATTTGTAAATTATTATTCATGAAGAGTGATTAATAAATTTTTATTTCATATCACCTTATAACAATTTAGATATTAAATAATTACTCTCTTTTAAGTTTTTCCTGTGCTGAAATTTTGAATAGGCCTTGGTATTGCATTTTCTGTTATTAACCATTGAATAGCGTCTTCTTCTGCGGTTTCAGGATTGTTTCTCGAAGATCAAATGTCAGAGGAATGTGCTGATGTACCAGTGATTTCTGGAGTAACTATGTCACGAGTTGGTGAATTAAGAAGAAGACACTCTTCTGGAAAAACTAGTCCTGGAAACAATGAAGAAAAACTTGTTCCTCGTTATCTTCGTGATTCGACAGGTTCCTGTCATGATTTTTGCAAATATGGGATGAAGCTTGCACTTGAAGAAAAGAAAAGAAGTTTAATACCTAGGATAGCTGAAAGAACACAACTTCGCAGAAGTACACTACAGAACCTTGCTGAAGTCGTAACAACAGGTGTCAAACTTCGCGCATCAATGAATTCCGAAGCAATGAAGATGTCATTGGTCAAACACGGAAAGTCAACTGATTCTGTGCGCCAGATTTCTAATGTTTCAGACACGACCAAGGTCATTAAAATCAGACCAGGCGAGCTAGTTCAACCTGGCAACGAAGTTGTGGTAAACAGGAAGAAAACTTCATTGGTCGGTGTGAAGCGATTGCCCCTCCTTCCAAAATCGCAGAATTCCATTACCTACAAAATAACGAGGCAAGAAATTTCATCAAGTTCTAAGGTGGACACTACACCAAAACCAATTTCCAAGAGGGTTGGAGCTTCATCAATACCAAATTTCAAGAAGGAGGAACCTCTATTGAAATCAACCTCTCAAAGAGTGGAAACTCGTCCAATATCAACTTTTCAATTGGCCAAAACTTCATCAAAATCCACTTCCAAGACGCAAACTTCGTCGAAGTTTTCTGAAAAGAATGTGACTTCATTGAATCTAGATTCCTCCAAAGTAGATTCACCAAGGGCTTCCTTGTCATCGAAATCTTCTCGAAGAAGAGTTGCAGGTATTAATATCCACAAGAGCCTGAAAACTGTGTCGCGTGTTAAGAATCATCCTAAGCCTAAAAAGGCTGAACATGAGGAACACTACAGTGAGGCTGAGGAAAAGATTTTGTATGTCATCAAGATGGAAAATGAAGACAATACTTTTCAATCTGATCAAAATGCAATCCAAGATATTGAATTAAGCCCCTCTAAATCATTGTCATCATCCAAGTTTTCATCACGAGAAGATCAAGAGGAATCTGAATATGCAACAAGCGAGTTTGAGGAGGATTCTTTTCCAGGAAACAATGGAAAAGAAAACAAGGAAACTTCGAAGACATTGGATTTGGAAGTTGGGGAGAATGAGAAACCTCAAAAGGATCAGATTGAAAATTTTGCTGAAGCTGAAATTGAGAAAAGTAGTCCAACAGAAAGCAATGGAAACGAAAACAACGAAACTTTGAAGATATTGGATTTGGAAGTTGAGGAGAAGGAGAAACCTCAAAAGGGCGAGATTGAAAATTTGGCTGAAACTGAAGTTGACAAAAATAGTCCAAGTAAGCTTAACCTCAGAGGAGGAAAAGTGTTGAAGGAAAATGCTACTGATGGTGATGAAACTGTTGCTAGAACTGGTCTTGAGAAAATTGTTTTGAAACATCAAGATGTGAAGGGGAAGAAAGATGAACAAGTGTTGTTGAATAATGTGATTGAGGAAACAGCTAGTAAACTGGTTGAAACTCAGAAGGGTAAGGTGAAAGCTTTGGTCGGTGCATTTGAAACTTTAATTTCTCTCAACGAGAAAAAACCTTGAGAAAATGCACTCAATTGATATATCGGTAGACATTTTCTAGTTATTTTGTTTAGTGTATGTTTGGATCGTAGATGAGTTTGACCAAATCACAATGCGTAGTTGTGATTTTGTCAAACTCAACGTGATTCCGAACATTCATTTACTTCGTAAAGAAATAATAGGATGATAGACCAAAGCTTGTGACAGTAGATGTAACTCAAGTTAGCAAGCTGATGGTTAGATTTTCCTTGTTTGTTGAAGTTGAGTTAGAGTTGAAAGGGGAATCTTTGTATTCACTGTTCACCACTCATCATAAATTGCATCAAATAGTTTGAGTAAACATGAATCATTCTATATTTTAATTTTTATCTTTTGAATAAAACAGTGATGATATCAAGTTATTTTGTGTTTATAGAAATGCTTAGTTACAAGCTTAATGTTTTCATAGTGGAAGTGATTTTGAGTTAAACAGTGTGATTTTGTTAATACCAATAATTTCTTTAGTCGCATTTGACTGTTATACTTTGCAATATTAAGAATTATGATAGTCATAAAAGCAATTTAAAACTTTGATTCTTACTTTCTTTTACTCATCACCATTTAACAATATATTTTTGAGGCCTTAACCCTTGAACCCTTGCCTACACCGGTTTAATGTCCAGTCCTGTTTTGATTACCTTGTTTTTGAGAGAATAAAAATACAGAAAATACATGTTTTGATATATATCTTCATATATAAGAGCTTAAAAAGACCACCGATGAAATCAACCGTGTGAATATCCTAAAATTCGTACTGAATTTTGAACTGGTGATACGTTCAAATCATAGTTCAACTGCAAGGGTTCTTTCTTTCTATTTCCATTTAATTACGATTATGATGAAAGTGAATGCTTGGTGCGCTCGAGGCCAGTAAAAAAATAGGCGAAATTTCATTGGAATTCAAATTTGTGTAATCAAATGAAAACTAACTAGTTCAGAGGATTGCAGCAAGTAAAGGAAATTTTCACAACTGAGAGATGAAGTTTTCAGCATTGAGCGTGATATTATGGAGGTTCTTGCAAAAGCCGGAGAGAACAAGGATTGTGAACTGCGAAAAATATTGGATGATGTTTCTCTTGAGAATTTAGAGAAGATGAATAAGCTACTCGTTGGTAAAGATGAAGAAATAGTTAAACTTAAGGATTAAAATAAGATCATATATGCTAGGAATTAGAATCATTGTTGGAGAAACCATTCATTTGTCTATAAGGATGCTTGTATATAGAAGAATCTAATACCTTCTCTAGTTTGTTGTAGAAGCTGTAGAAACGCAGTTTCAGATATAACCTAGCTGAAGCTTATGCAATATGAAGCAGCATCAGGATCATAGCACAATTTGGAGTAATGTTTGGTTGACAACCGTTTTCACTCTACCACCAATATACACACGCTGATGTGGCACAACTCTAAATAAACAAATGAATCTTTGAACTCGATCAATTGTGAGATGAAACAAAGAACCTTAGATCGAATGCAAGATTAAACGAACGAAACCACAGTAGGAGGGCTGTACGGATTGAAGCAAGCTCCATGGTCTTGGTGTGACATTTGACATCATTTCTAATTCAGTTCAAATTTCAACCTAGCAAATATGATCTATCTCTTCTCTATCACAATAATGGAGTACGCCTCTATATATTAACCTATGTAGATATATATGCTAATCAACGGTTCTTTTTCAACGCTCATTCAGGACTTGATCCTCAGGCTCAATACTCATTTTCTCCATCTATCATAAATACAAGACTGAACAAGTAGATTTTGTTCTGTTATTATTAAGATGGTACTACTTGAACTACAAAACAATATAGGCTACAAGTATAAATAGGGTATAACAAAACTCAATGTCACCCAAGTATTTTCCGGAATGGGTAGTACACGTCAAAGGGGAAAATTGGAATATCAGTCCAAATCTTAATATGTAGAATATAATCTTATGCAGAAGAATCAGGTTCAAGTGATAAAAAAAAAACTCATGTATGATCCAAATAAAATATTGTATCATGCAAATACATAAGCCAAACTGCCAAAGTCAATATTTTTTTATTATCAAAACAATATGCAGATACATCAACAAAGACATTCCCTTAAGAAGATTGCTCTTACTTGGATAAATGTTTCCCTGGCTATTAAGAAGGATCCTGAAATTGATAAAGCTTTTGGATGGGTGCTTGAAATGTGTTTTTTTTCCTCTTCTCTTATTTTCTACTGTCTTGCATGTTATTAAGGTTCCACCATCCATGGCAAATATAAGTGACAGTTTTTTTAAAAAAAATTCTATCAATTCTTTTTATTTAAAATATTAGAATACTCGCAACTAGAAACCCTTCCATTGCTACACCAAAGCCGTAGAAGGCTAATTCGACCCCATTTTAACTATTTTCAACGATCCTGTTTGAATATTTCTGTTTTCCTATTATTTTGATTTAGTTTTACGGTAACTCTCTCACGCGCACTTTAATACTCTCTCTCACGCGGACATGCACGCACACACAAATCTAATTTTAAGGCAGAAATAATTACATTTGGATGGATGAAGAATACAAAACTCAATTACGGGATGACAATAGCTCCGTGGTTAGAAAGTTAAAGTGCAATAGAGATTTATTGGCTGCCAAAACAATAGTAATCTACAATATTATAGCAATCATTCCAAAAGAGAGTACCAATGAGAAGAGAACTGCTATTATTCATGACAAAAACAGAAAATAATGAAGAAATGAAGATGTACTGTTGACATATTCAAAACATAACCAAATACTTGATGAGATGGTGTCCATAACATAGCAATGCAAATCTAGAGCAGCGACGCTAAGGCCACAGATCTAAATTAGTCATTTCTCCACCTTAACGGTTCTTATAAATTTCTTCAATCCATATTGCAAAGCAGATGTTGAGGTCAAAGATGCTTTTAATATGCTAAGTCCCTGTAACATTTAATGAATAAGTAAGTATGAAGTAAGCAAATGAAAATAAAAAACGATGAACAGCAATTCTTAAGGTCTTACGAAAATGCTTACCTCCTTCACACCAATTTTGATAACTCTTTCTTCCAAATCAGATAGAGGGACTTTTGATCTTTTAAGAAATGACATTGTAGATATTGACGACATTAGACTCACAAACAAGCTATCAGTCACCATGTACATTGATGGTCCTTTAACAAATGATGATTTTGCAATAGAGGGATCATGATCAGCCAATTCTAACGGCACAAACTTTTCTGGATAACCAATTTTATCATGAGAATAATCCGCAGCTTTTGTAAGATTGATAACACACTTCCCACTTTTGTGATCATAGTAAGCATGACAATACTTTATAGGTAAGGTAGCTGCACCGATCGGTAAGAGTTGGTTGATTATTTTAAATTGCGTCGCAATGAGAGGCTTAGTTAGTTTATCTTTGAGTCCCTGTGACATTAAATATATATCTGGACTCAAGTCACACAAGCTCTTGTATAAGTTATCAATGCAGCTTAAAGAGGAGAATCCTTGAAGCATTTGTAATACCCCTCCTAAGGGGAATGTTAGAAAACTAAAAACAAAGTCAATAAAATCACCCCCAGCTTCAACAAACAGAATTTGTTCAGTCGATTTTCTTACGGTGACTTTCACAGACATCTGCCTATCGTCGTCAGATGGTAGCTCTCCAATCAGAAACTCTAAATTGTTTCTTCGGTTAAAATTAACAACAAATCGGTTCTCCTTTAAAATAAAACTGGTCAAAGCAACCTTTGAGGTTAAAGATAACTTGAGAAGATCGACTACCTATAGAAATTGAATAAGAAATAATCAATTAGAGAAAATAATCAATATTTAAAGACGATATATAGAAGATGAGAAAACATGCCTCTTTCTTGTCGATTTCAACAGTTTGTTCTTCAATAGCATCAATAGTATCGAGTCCAAGCTTTTGAAGCAGACGTAAACTTGCTCCAAAAACATTAGGCATCACATATAGATCATCAGAAATGATAAAAGTAACATTTTCCTTAACAAAACCGTTTTCTAGATTTGAATATTCAGGGAATACTTCTCTATTCATTACTTTCCCACAATAGCATTTTTTGTTCCTAAAAATGCTCAAACGACATCCGCTGTCCTTTCTTCTGCAATCCCAATTCTCGCACACAAAATAATGCATAGGCGTGTCCTCTATATTCAGTTTGAGCTTCTGGCGATAATCTTCCATCGAGTTTCTAGGATTGAGCAGCATTTCTTTGCAGGTATGTGACCATAGATATTGTTGGTCAAGTTTCGACACACTTTGATATAGTGAGCTAATGCTACCAAATCTCACTGCTTCAATATTTGAATCCTTAGCCACTAGTCTTGCAATAGTACCTAGTGGCAATGTTAAGAAACTAAAGAGAACATCGACAAAATCCTTACCAGCTTCAGCATACAGAACTCTATTCCTTTCTTTGTCGACTAAAACTCGCAAGCTAACTTTGTCACCTTCTTCAACTGATTGAGTTTCAATTGCAGCCATCTTATCGCAATAGAAGAACACAAAAATGAAAAGATGGTGTCATGAGATATTAACAACCAACATATGCTTATAAAGAGTTCTTGTATTATTCTAGTTTCTATACGACTTTGGAAAGGGAAATATAATTAATCACGTAAGATAGTGTAACCATTAAAAGCACTTGTTAAGCCAAACAAAAATGTAAACAAATAACAATGGGTTCGGGGGTTATCGAAGAGACTAACCATATCTTCGAGGGAAAAAACTTGGTGGAATTGAAAGCGTTAATTAAGTATTGAAGTATTACATGCATGTAGTATTATCATTCAATATAGGAGAATGCTAACCAATTCCCCAACGCAATACTCGGTAAAATAATAAATTTGTCCGGTCCCGACTTGGGCCAATAAAAAAAATTAAAAAACTCGATAAAATAATAAGATAATAATTTTTCGAGAGATTCCTATATAATTTTCGGTCCCAAGAAAATCATAAATTAATAATTCATAGAAACTGAAAAAAAAAAATATTACGCTCAAAAGTTCCTCTTGTTTACATTTACTGTACTTCAAAAGTCATTATTGATTTCCAATGCATATGAACACAGTAGTTACTAATTTACGTTGAGTCTCAAGGTTCGCTGCAACGTAATTTTAAGAGGCATAGACTAATTTGCCTTTTTGTTTGGTATGTACAGTATAATTACTTAAAAACTCTTTAAATTATAATTATTAATTTATCGATAAATTAATAACTCTCTAAATTAATAAATTTCTCCGGTCCTGCATTATTAATTTATAGAGTTTTAACTGTATTTCATTTATTATATTTTTATTATTTTTAAATTACTTTATTTGATTTTTTAATTATTTGATTTGTTAATTACACTTATGTTGGAATCAGGAGTGACCAAATTTTCTTGTGCCCCTTCACTTTCCATATAATTTCCAATGTATCTACTCTTATGTATACTCTGACTTTATGACATTCTAGAAAAAATAATTGTTTTAAATTATATACTCCCATTTTATCTAAAAAAAAATTGTTACAAAATGAATGTAATGTTATATTTTCAATACAACTTTAATATTTTTCTCTCAATTTTACCCTCAATTAATACTCCAACTTTTCTCTCGCACAATTTTCAATGCAATTTAAGTTTGTCTTTTTCTTAGACACTTTAGTAAAAGTGTTATGTCTAATGATTACACCCTCCGGTCACTATTATAAGCAAAATTTCGCTTTTTAGATTCATTCAATAAATGATGTATGCGGTTTAATTAATGAACCATATACATCATTTATTAAACGAATCTAAAAAGTAGATTTTTGCTTATAATAGTGATTGAAGGGTGTATTTCATTACATTTCTTAATTTGTGTGCAATTGACTAAAACGACACTCATTTTAAAACGGAGGGAGTAGTAAATTACACCATCTCCTCAAGCGATTATGATATTACACTCTCTTTCTCTCTTATTAAATATGAAGTACAATTTAATTGGTCATTTTCAATATTAATGAATAATTAATATTTATTTTCTCATTATGCCCTTTATTATTTATTACTTTATTTTTTTTTTTATGTTTTCTACATCATTAATAAAGAATATTTTTGTAAAATAATTTTAAATTAATTTTTTCTATACAAAATTAATTACACTTATTAACATATGTGAAATTCGTATAATGACATATAATTTGAAACGGAAGAAGTTATTTCTATATTTAAAATTCTTAGAAAGTTATCAGAAGACATTCAACACTAATAGCAAAAAAACTATGTATTAATTATCATTTCAAGAAATATCAAGTTGGATACAACCCCAAATCAATATCAATGGTGCCCATTATATGAAATTTTTTGACTTTATTTTATCCTTTATTATAGAATATTATAGAATTAGCAGAAACACTTTATATTATAAGCGCTTAATTAAGTAGTGCATCCAAATATGGCTTTTATGTGAGCGTGTGTTGCTGCTAACTAAGCCTCTCATTGCGACGCGATTTGAGCTAATCAACCAACTCTTATCAATTAGTGCAGCTACCTTACCTGTGAAGTATTGTCATACTTGCTATGATCACAAAAGTGGCAACTGTGTTATCAATCTTACAAGCGGATTATTCTCAAGATAAAATTGGTTTTATGGAAATATTTTGAACCATACATGAGTTTTTTATCACTTGAACCCCTGCATAAAATTATATTCTGCATATTATGATTTGGACTGATATTCCAATTTCCCCCTTTACTGACATCTTCTTCCTATTCCCGCTTGTAGCCTATATTATACTGACATGATATACAGTGGAGTACATTGCACATAGTGGGAAAAAAATCGAAACATAAGAACCGTTGCATTAATTAAAACAACGAGTATTGAACTAGAGGATCAAGTCCTGAATGAGTGTTGAAAAAGAACCGTTGATTAAGATATATATATCATCTACATAGATTAATACGTAGAGGCGTACTCCATTATTGTGATAGAGGAGAAGAGATAGATCACTTCTGCTAGGTTGAAATCCGAACTGAATTAGAAATGTCACACCAAGCCCATGGAGCTTGCTTCAATCCATATAGCCCTCCTATTGGGATTTCGTTCGTTTAATCTTGCATTCGATCTAAGGTTCATACATTTCATCTCGCAATTGATTCATTAGTTTGTCCGTCCATCATTTTGCTTTGTTGGTTTGTCGATCTAATGTTTTTATTGATCTCGGCTGAAGCTTCAATGTCTCTATGTTGATGCTAATACCGTCTATAGCTTGTTGTAGGAGTAGTATAGACAAGTTTTAGAATGCGTTTTGTGTTCTAGAAACATAGTTTTAGATATAACCTATCGACTATCGTTAGCTTATGCAATATGTAGCAGCATCAAGATCACAAGAAACTAATCTATGCAGGTGAGCTTATATATTTAAGGAAGTTTATGACATCATTATTCTTAAAACAATCATATATCAACTGCTTTAAACCATTCAAATCGAAAGAAAATCACGATTGGACTATTCAAATAACTAAATCGTATACAATGTCTGTTTATGGTTCAACTGACTGAACCATTTGGTCCGACTTATAGAACATTGCTAAGGATACAGAATTTGTGTGCGTCTAGCACATGTCACGTTACAAAAATGACCCTCCATTATCTCAGTGTTGCATCATAAGACGCTGCGCCACTTAAAATCCTACTCCGGTGATATCAATAGATAATTCTTCAACAGTTAGAGATTTTAGGAGATTGGTTAGAGGATGCCTCGCATGTTTTGTATCTCATGTGTATTTTGTGCAGCAAGTATGGTTTAACATGAGTGACTCAAGATTTGAGAATCAGAGACGTGTTTTGTGGCTTTGGTATTGGTATATACTATCCGAATAAAATCATTTGAAATGGATGTATTGATAGTTTGGTTTGCGTATCTTTTCTTGTTTGTACTTATGTGACTATTAATTTAGTAGACAAGGTATATGTGTGTGTTTTTGAATTGAATTAATTAGAATATGCTTTAAATTCATTGAATATACTTTTAGCTTCTTACTACGAATGGTAAATGTGGATCCTTCATTAGAAACATTTTTATCGAGTCAGTGTAGGTATTTCCAAAATATTAGTAACACTATTTAATATTAGTAACAGTTTAACAATGAAATGAGATATCCCTTAAAAGAAATTATGAAATGAGATGTCACACTCACAAATTTATATTCATTCTCAGGATTTGGTGTGTACCATATTTGCAAAGGTTTGTGCCTTTGTATTTTGATCTAATCATTGTAGGCCTTTTGTTTGGGTTTGTGTTACGAATTAACGGTCATTCTAACAAATGTATGTATGTATTGTTTAAAGAATATATAAAATAAAATTATGATTCGAAAAAAATAATTAGATATATGTTAAATTAAACTAAACTAAACTCAAATGGTAAAAATGTTTAAATTGTTAGACCAGATAACGTGATTGAAGTTCGAACTTTGACTCCTCCATTTATATGTTATTATAGAAATGAGAAAATGAGAAATAGCTTCATTCAACATGAGTGTAAATGAGAGTACAAAGAGTATTTATAGTGTTCAACTAGACTAAGTAAAGTAATAACTGTCCAATTAAGCTAATTACAAGATTAAGTCTATATAACTTGTATCTCAAGTAACAACTTTGCTTTGTTGCTCTTCTTGCTCTAATATCCCCCCACAAGCCGATGAATGATAGATGTTGAGCATTCCCAGCTTGAATAGAAGATTATGGAAAGGTTGGGGAAGCAGAGGCTTTGTAAAGAAGTCTGCTAATTGATCATTGGAAGACACAAGCAGAAGCTTTATGATTCCTGCTTGGAGTTTCTCTCTAACCAGGTGGCAGTCAATTTCTAGGTGCTTGGTCCGTTCATGAAAGACAGGATTTGCTGCTATATGTAAGGCACTTTGATTGTAGCAATAAAGTACTGGAAGTTTAACAGTGGTGACATGGAGATCTTGAAGAAGGTAGAGAAGCCACTGCAACTCACAAGTAGCAGCACCCAAAGCTCTATATTCAGCTTCTGAGGAAGATCTTGAAACTATTAAATGCTTTTTGGTTCTCCAAGAGATAAGGGATTTACCAAGAAAAAAACATTGACCAAAGATGGACCTTCTATAATCCAAACAGCCAGCCCAATCAGCATCTCAATATCCTGTGAGAAAAAGAGAAGAATCTCTAGGAAAGAACAAGCCTTGACCAGGACATTGCTTCAAGTATTTCAGGATTCTAGTAGCGGCTGTGCAGTGTTTCTCAGTAGGAGAGTTGAGAAATTGACTGAGTTGTTGGGTGGCATATGTGATATCTGGTATGGTGTTTGTAAGGTAAATCAATCTTCCTATGAGCCTTCTATAGGAAGGAACATCAGCATAAGGAGAGCTGGAATCAGTGTGCAATTTACAAGCTGGATCAGAAGGTGTTGAAACTGGTTTAGAAGCCAAGAAGCATGTGTCAGTCACAAGATCAAGACAATATTTCCTTTGGCAAAGAGAGATGCCTTGGGAAGAATGTGCAACTTCTAAACCAAAGAAATATTTCAACTGGCCAAGATCATTAATTTTAAAGGAAGAATGCATAATGGCTTTGATAGCTTGAAATTCAGAGAGTGCATTACCAGCAATTATCACATCATCAACATAAACAAGCAAAACTGTGAAAGAAGTATCAGTCTTCTTGATGAATAGAGAGTGATCAGCAGAGGAG
>Ga0209282_1001750_pt1 | contig 12153 bp, 7 predicted proteins | sample Mtrugardesep15_FD_187529 | JGI IMG/M metagenome (GOLD analysis project Ga0209282, IMG submission 187529) | Root nodule microbial communities of legume samples collected from California, USA - M. trunc garden sep15 (SPAdes) (version 2) | ecosystem: Host-associated > Plants > Roots > Nodule...
TGATCCAGAATAGTAGAAGTGGTGGCTCATGTGTCTTAGGGCTCTGATACGTAACGGGATGAGAATTAGTTGTTGTATTTTCATTCCTTTATGTATCAATTTTTGAAGCATGTGGTTGGAGTTTTGTTGAAATAAAATGTTGAAATAGTACTTATGATGGGGCCTTTGTGCCAGACTTATATGTTGTGATTGTAATGTCTTAAAAGATTTTTCCGCTACAATATTATGTTGTTGACGTTGTTGAATAAATAGTATTTTTAATCTATTTATAAAATTTTTGAAAAGCAGTGTAATGCTCCGTTTATTGATTTACTCTGATTTTATATTAAGATTATGTTGTTGGGGAAAACGGGGTGTTATAGCAGTAATTTCCCTGCTAACTTGATTGCCCGTTGCCTCTAGCTCAGTAACACCTTCTTTATCTATTCCCAAGAATCTGTTGATGATGTCGGGAGAGAAGTTAACACATTCTCCTTTGACATACACCTTCTGAAATTCCCAATATCTTTGTACGTTTACCAAGTATAGGATCTTCAATAGAAATGACTTTCTTTTCAATGGAATCTTCAATAGAACGGTTGATGTGATTAACCTTAAAACAAATCCTTCTTCCATTATTTGTTGAATGGTTTTTATGAATCTTTTGATGTTTGAACCTTTCAATCAACATTTTAGTTTGATCTGTGAGAAGGAACCCACTTATAGCAGTTCTTTTTTTATCTAACACCTCTCCGAAAAACCTCTCCTTTATCAGCTACATAACATTCAGTTTTGTTGAATCTTACTTCCAGTCCTTTATCACATAGTTGACTAATGCTAATCAAGTTGGATACTAATCCTTTGACTAAGAAAATATTTTCAAGTTTGGGTGACTCATCGCTGTATAAATTTCCACTACCTAGAATACTTCCTTTGCTTCCATTACCAAAAATGACATTTCCATTATTTCAGGAAGTTATATTTTCAAAGAAATCTCTCTCCCCAGTCATGTGCTGGGAACAACCACTGTCAAAGTACCAGACATCACTAGACGATGTTCCCAGAGATGTGTAGACCATTAGACCGACATTGTTACATTTTGGTATCCAATTTTTCTTGACCTTCTTATTGTCATTGTTTCTTGATTTGTGTCCTGATTGATTAGGGTAACCATGTAATTTGAAACAGAAAGGTCTTATATGGCCTTTTCTCTTGCAATGATGACAAACCCAAGAACAAGTCTTCTTTATGTTCATAGACCTGTGATGTGCTTTTAAAGGCTGTAACATTCTCTTGCTTGTAGAATAAATATTCATTCTTGCAGCCTCTGTGACACGGATATCCTGTTTTTCTTTTCTTATCATTCCATGATCTTCTGGTTTGTAAGCAGAATTGCGGTTATGTTGCTTCTGATTTAGGTGATTGTAGTCATACTTTATACCATTTAGACTTTTCTTAACTTGACCTTCTAGAATATCATCCAGAGTACTAGTGCTAGTAGTCATCATTTTCACTTGTTTCTTAGTATGTTCAAATTGAGAGCTCAGAAGTCTTACCTCATCATTGAGTTCATAGATTTTTGCCAAGTGATTACTTCTTTCAGCCAGTAGTTGACTATTTATCTTCTTTTGTTCTTCTAGCATCTTGCATATTTATGCACTTCTGGCATACAATCCTTTATAAGAGACAGCTAGCTTATCATAATCTAATTTTCATCACATGAATCAGTGTCAGATAAGATTCTACCGGTCATGGCATTCTCCTCCTTAGTAACATTACTTTCATTATTCCATTCTGAGACATCTTCATTGAAACTAGAAGTAAACAAGTTTTTCTTTTGTTTCTTGAGAAATGTGCCACATTCGGTCCTGATGTGTCCAAATCCTTCACATTCATGACACTGAACTCCTTTAGGTTGAATTCTCTTATCATTAGTTCCTGTATTGTTCACATTACCTTGTTTCTCACTGATGTTGTATCTGGTGTTTTGACCACTTGATTTGGGTCTCCATTCAGCTTGTTTCAGAACCTTGTTAAATTGTTTTCCAAAAAGCACAATTGCTTTAGTAAGTAATTCATCGTTTTCATACTCTTCTTGTGGATCATCATTTGATAACAAGGTTATGCTCCTCTCTTTCTTTTCTTCCCTATTGTTGATCACAATCTCAAAATTTTGGAGAGATCCAATTAGTTCATCAACTTTCATTTTAGATAAGTCCTGAGCTTCCTCAATGGCAGTAACTTTCATGTCAAACTTCTTAGGTAGAGATCTGAGGATTTTTCTCACTAGTTTTTCTTCAGAGATTTTCTCTCCAAGTGAGTCAAAAGCATTGGCAATGTCAAGAATATTTAGGTGATAGTCCTGTATACTTTCATCCTTCAGCATTCTCATATTCTCGAATTTAGTGGTAAGAAGTTGAAGTTTTGCACTTTTTACCTTGGTTGTGCCTTCATGTGCTGTTTTGAGTATCTCTGAAGCATTCTTAGCCATAGTGCACTACTTGATCAGTCTAAACATGTTCTTGTGTACACCATTGAATAGAGCATTCAGTGCCTTGGAATTTCCAAGAGTCAGTTCATCTTCAGCAGCATACCGTTCTTCTTCTGGTTTCAGAACTTCTGTCATGTTGCCATCAGTATCAAGTGCCACTGGATGTTCCAAACCTTTCAGAACTGCCTTCAAGGTTTTGTTGTCAATGGATTTGAGGAAAGCACTCATGCGTAACTTCCAATAATCATAGTTTGACCCAGCCAATAGAGGTGGTTTGTTTACAAAACCACCTTCCTTGTCCATAGTGCTAGAATGAAACTTCCCTAGATCTCACCCTAAAACAGGCAGGGTGCCTGCTCTGATGCCAATTGAAATTCTAGCGTAACTTGTTTTAATATGTTTTGTGCGATGTTTAAACTTTTGCAATGTTCCGGTTAATGTTTCAACATCGAACGATAAACATAAATAAAAACAAGAAAGTAAACGACAAGAAAGTAAATATCGTAGTGATTTTGTTGACCCAGTTCGGTGACAAACACACCTACTCTGGAGGCTACCAAGCCATGAAGGAAATCCACTAGTGTAGTGCTTATTCTATAGCTCTCAGCAAACTCCTCGTTTACACTAAAGACCTAGGACCTACCCGTATAGACTTCAACCTAGGAATTCCTAGATCTGAGATCCCATCTCACTATCCTATGGTCAGTCGCAGCCCCTGTGACCTATTAGACCTAAACAAACTCAAGATTGAAGTTACCTTCAAACACAAACAACTAGCACTTTGTTTCACAACTTCGGTGTAGTACACAATGAGTATACAACTCGATCTAGGTCTTTAGCATGTATCACAAACGAACAAGAAAGGCTCACAAATAATCAGAACTAAACTTGCATCGACCGATACAAGAGTAAAACACAAAAAGACTCAAACCCTAAAAATCTAAACTTTTTAGTATGACGCCTTGAATGAGCAATTAGGTCTTGGAGTCTTGTTTATATACTGAAGCAGCTTGGGCTAAATACTTAGTTGGGCTTCAGAACAAAGCAGACCGGTTCAGCTAATCTGCAAAACAAAATTAGTGACAAATCTGGAAAGTTCTAAAATGTCAGAACATCTTTAGGATCGTCCAAAATAATAACAAATATTTCCTAAAATATAATAACAACTTCAGGAATATTCCACAACTGATTTTGTAAAGATATGTGCGTTGCTTGGTCAATAAGATAAGGAGATATTATTTCCTTAAACAATAAAGCGCGCGCGTACAAGTAGGCATGAACCCAGGCACACTGAACTGTGCCATGATGTTGGAACATCGTGTCCAACATCTTACAGAGATGCCTAAACACATGTTGGAACGTTGGTTCCAACTTACAGAACAAGGATATTTGGTTTTGCAACAATGCAGCCAATACAAATACCCAACAAGTAGTCTTTGTGAAAGTTAGAGCAAGAACTCATTATCACAATCGAGAGAAAAGAGGCAAGTGGGAGAAGAGAGAAAATAGAGAAAAAGAGGTAGAAAGAAGAATTTCAAGGGAGAATAAGATCTAGCTTGGAAAAACTCAAGAGAGATAGTATATTGGAGCTTATAGCTAATTAGATTTTGGGATTTAGAGGTAAGGATAGAGAGATTATGTTCTCAAATTGAATTATAACCACTTATACGATATTTGTGTCATGTTTGTCTTTGTGAAATTATGAAATTGATGTTGTTTTAAACTAATTTTCGTGCTCTATTTAATTTGCTAATTTTGGGTATATGAGAAGTGGTAGAAACTTGTGGTTGTTGCATGAAATTCAAGGTTTGATTATGTTAAGTTGATAACTATGTGGTTTTAGCTTAATTGGATGGAAAACATGACTGTTGTTGTTGAATGATGAAGAATTCATGATTTATGTTCGTGCTAGTTTATTGGATTTATGAAAGTGATTAAATTAAGTTGTTGATGATGTTTTAAGTTGTGTTTGTTTTAAATAAGTTGTTGTTGTTGGAACTTTGATGAATTAAGTGAAAACTAAGTGAATTGGTGTATAAGTTGTTTTGAGTGTTGTGGAAAAGAGCTTGTTTAATGTGTTTGAGCCTTGGAAAATGACTTTACGGGATATGGATGAAAGGGGAATTTAAATAAGCATTTTTAGGGCATTTTTGATGAAAATTTGAGGCCAAATCACTCAAAAAGGCCCTTTTTGCAACGCTTGGGCTGAGGCGCTAGGCGCCATAGAGTCAACGCTTGAGCTGGCACTTGAAGTCACCATCATGTCGCTAGGTGCCCAGACAGGGGACAACAATTTGTTGTTTCGTGTTTTAAGTGCTTGGGAGACAGGTTGGTTGGTTCCTATGTGATCTTGTGATGATGAAAACATGTTGTTTTGATGAATTAATGTTATGTGGTCATGCTTGCTTGAAATGGGATGAATTATGGATTTTGAGACGAACTTTGACTAGATCTTGGACATGAACATAAACTAGAATGAAGTAGGGTTTTCCTTGATTGAAATGATGTTGTTATAGTTGGATTACTGTGATAATGAACATAGAAGAAGCATGTAGGATTGATATGGAAGTATATGATCATGTAAATGGATTTAGTGAAATATGTGAAAATAGACAAACTTTGGGAAAATAGATGAACTTTGGTGAAATGATGAAGTAAGGTGTGATAATTTGTAAATGATTATATGCTAGTGTTAACATGATGAATAATAATTGAATTAGTAATGAATATGCATATGGTATATCGATTTAACTAGGCGTAAATGATTAATTGTCATATATGCTAATTATGTCTTATGAAGTGATGTTACCTCTTTGACGTGGTATATGTTTGATGATGATTATGATGATGATTTTGATGATGATGATGATGATTATGATAATGATTTTGATGTTGATGATTATTGATGATGATAATCCATGATGGTGTGTGTGTGTATATAATGACGATGAATACATGCATATAAAATGGTGAAGTTGGTGATGATGATGTCTTGTATGAACATATGCATTTGGTTAGTCATATGTTCATGCATCCATGAGTCGTCGGATTTTTAGTATCCAAAGTGGTGAATAAGATGTTTTAGCATCCAAACTGGTGAATATGATATGGCGGTGATGTTTTGTATGAACAGATGCATTTGATGAGTCATATGTTCATGCATTCATGAGTCTTGGTGTTAAGATATTTCAATATCCAAGTGGTGTAGGATCCCTCAGAGATATACTTCTGAAATACAAGTGGTGATAAGATCCCTTGGTAAAATAACTGCAATATCAAAAGAATGGTACAACATGCGTGTATAGTCGTGTCTAGAACAATGCATGCATATGTGTCTATACAACAACATTTCGACCCTACAGCTACGCCAAATAACTGTAGTTCAATACCAAAAAAGTGTTGCCGTTAGCTACTAACGGTTTTTCGGTCGTGGCGGACTGAGGCGTTGTGCTTGCCTTCCGCTACGCTTTTTGTAACAAACAACAACGACTTATATAAAACCATAGGCATAATACGTTTTTCAGAACGGATTTTAAAACTCCATAAGGCAACGGTTTCTGGTGGTTGCCAATGAGAAACCGTAGCGAATGCTAAATTTTAAAGAACGTTTTTTTACCGGATTTTACAACAGCTGTGGACTATGGAGGTAAAGATAACCGTTTTCATAGATGGATACCAAAACACCTGTTGTTATAGACTAGCTATCAACAGCTATGCTCATAAGCTACCACAGCGGTTTATCACTGTTTTGAACAACAAAAGGATTTAATTTTAAAATTTTTTTTGTTTTGGTTATAATTTGACTAGAAAGAAAATTAATCTTCATACAATATTTTACATGTAATATCTCAAATTAAACAAATACATATAAAAAATACTAGTCAACTATATATCAAAATTACATGGTTTAAAATGAAATATTTGGATAATCTTTAATGTATAGCCTAAGATATCTTTATCTTTGATCCCAATCAAAATAGCATCTTTCAAAAGATATCAACATCTAGAAAATAAATAAACTTAATAAACATCTATAAATCTTCATCTTCTGCTTCAAAATCTTTAAAATCTTCATCGATATCATCATTTTTCATCTACAATATAAAAGAAAAATAATCAATAAATAATATCTACAAATATCCCCCCTTTTAAAAAACAACTTCCAAAATGGTAAATGCATTACATAACTCAACCAACAGATGCAGCCATCACGACACCACACTGACTCTATTTCTTATTCCCTATTTTTTTTCTCTTCAACCTAGGACTTTGTTTCTAATATTGCTCAACATTCTACAGAACTTGGCCAACAAATGCATCCAAAATGGTAAATGCATCACATAACTCAACACACAGATGCAACCATCACGACACCACACTGACTCTATTTCTTATTCCTTATTTTTTTTTCTTCTTCAAGTAGTGCTTAATCTACCTAATACTTGATTTGTAATATTGCTGAACATAAACACAATTACACAACCAATGCATCAAGTCATCAAAAACGTAACACAAGTTTCGTACAATACATTTAAAACATTGTACGAAACAAACAAGAATGTAAATCATAAAATATAGTTCAATCTTACTTCATTATCATTTGGAGCATGTGTTGATGTAGAATGCAAGCACCGTTAGCATAAGCTTCAGGAGATGTTAATAAAGTTGCCAGAGCCTCAGTAATCAACCCAGTGGAGTTTTGACTCTACATGGCCTTAAGAAGAAGCTGAATTTATCCTTCCATTACTTCTGTTTCCTTACGCCGTTTCTTGTATCTGATCCTTTAACTATTTTACCTCATCATTGTGTTATCTATTAAGTTTTTCACCAATTGTTTCTAAAACTTGAACCTGTGGCATTTCTGTCACGTGACAACAACTTTACTATTGTGCCAAGACCCCCTAATTCCATCAAAGTCATAATGAATATAAAATATTGTATATTTAAAATTTAAAATATAATTGTTGATTCCAAAAAAATAAACAAAAGGACATATGATAGAAATTCACATAGTGTATCTTAATTTTTTATAGATAATTATGAACCAAAGAAAGAATGAACCATTCTAGAGACAATCACAGAGCAGTTTAAAAGAATGAAACACTAATATTTTAAAACAAAGAATGAAAATCTTAGGGTTCAAAATTGTACCTTCTGTGAGTTAGGGATTGCACTGAGATCATTCCTAAGTCCAGCCACAAAACTCTTATACTAAAGACGAGCATCTTCACGAGTCATCTTTTCACACTCCTCTTTAAACTTTTATGCCTTAGCAAAAAAATGAGTCTAGTCCTTAAAAACATGTTTAGCATTTCAATGAAATTCGTTCAGTGAAACAAACACAAAGTAGTCATAGAATCAGACATTGCATAAGAAAACTTGAAACAACGTTCAAATTTCACAACAACAAAAAAATAGAAAGTAAAAGAGAATATATACTTGTTTTGGCTGAATAATACCTACCTAAATTAGAGACAACCCAATAAAATATGGATTGATAGGCAACTCAATCCCTATATAGGATGATCAAAACGAAGCAGCAAAACACCAAACATGAAATAGAACCACACCATTTGACAAGTCTACCAGCTCTATCAAACCTTGATGTTTTAGTTGCTAAGATGTGTCGATCCTTGTAGGAAAAGAAAATGTTTAATGATAATTGTTGAGTTGATTTATCATCAGCAAAAACATGAACAAAAAACCTTCAATAAAACTACTTAAGAGAATGATATTTAAGTATCTTAGAATTCATAAATACTTACCACACCCTATTTAGTAAAACTTATAGTATGGATTTGTTTCAAACCCCATAAAAGAATCAAACTTAAAGCAAAACCCTTACATAACGAATTGAATTTAGTGCTCAAACTCACCTCAGAGTGATTGTAGCTGGAAATATGAATCCTAAAGAAGCTTGTCATTAAATTAAACTAAAGAGTATCATCCCCAAATAGGAGAACCTCTAGTTTTCAAGCTAATAATTATGAAAACCTTACTTTGACAGAGTCTCTATTTCATTGTTATTGCTTTATAAAAGACATTATGCATGTGAAGATAAATTAATATGACTAAAATGGTACATGGTTCTCATGTAAGAGTTAGATACTTAGTGATTGCTCTGAAATTTTTGCTACGAGCAACAATACAATAATTGCTACGAAATAATAATCAAAGAATGTCACTTTAAGGGATACCAACGTGCAACAGACACTTAACAAAGATACTAAGATGAAAAGTAAGGACACACAAAAGTAAACATGCAAGAAGAAGGTAGCTTAGATTACCTTAATTTCAAGATTCCTATGCCAAAAGTGGCAATCAACAGCACCCCCAGCCATTGTAAAAAGTCTTAGAAATGTGTACATTTAAATATAAATGAATTAAACTCTAAAAACACATGACGATAATTGGAAGATAAAAAAATTAAAAATTGCGAAAAGAATAATGCAATCAGCTGAAACTTTCAAATTTATTTACACCCTCCAACCACAAATAAGTAAGTTATTCAATGAGCAATGCAGAGAATACTATTAGTTATCAAACACCAAAGTTATATCAAAAAAAAAAAATACAATTTTGCATTTTATTCCAATGTCCAGTACCATAATTCATTCACGGTGTGCTACAGCTCAATGATCTCAAGCTGAGAAGCTTTAACAACATCCTCTCGAGTACCAGTCTGCACAATGGACACATAAATAACTCAAAACAAGGTATCTTCAAAATACAAATGTAGATCAGAACAACTAGTTTCATTGAAAACCAATACAAAAAGTAAAAGCTTTACTAAAGATTAGACTACATCCTCTCTTTTTTTCCGTTTGGTTTGAAGCTATAGGTTTTCCATCTCCAAGAATCTCATTAAATTTGAAATATATCCTAACGTCCCTCAACCCACTTTGACAAAGCACTCTTAAGCCAAGAAATAATTTGATCCTTTTCCTTAACTAACCTATTGAAAGTCTCATCTAAACTCTTGATCTCACTATTTTTCTCTTCAACCATATCCCTAACTTTTTGAACAACAATCAAACTCAACTCACGTATGGATTATATCCCAGTCAAAGAGCAACCCATGATTTTTTTTTCCACTAAAACAACAACAATATCATTATAAAAAAAAAATCTTTCAATGGACACCAAAATCATCATCTAATCTAATCTACACAAGCCACTAATTTTGGAGGCAAAAAATTAAAAAACACCCACAACATTAAAATCCATGAACCGAATAACAAACACAGAATCTTTGAACTTACCAACAAAGTTGAAAACTAGATAAATAGGTATAGCTGGAAAAACCCACGAAATGGATCAAAAAATGCAGCAAAGAAGAAGAATACGGTGAATTCGTGCGTAATTAGGAGTATGTTTGCTAGGGATTTTGACGGGTGTTACCCCTGGCAAATGCAAACTTTTCAAAAAGGTCATTTGTGAGGGGTTTGCGAGGATTTTGCTCCTGGAAAATTTGTAAGGGATTGTGCTCTTGGAAAATATCCTTGTGAAGCAGGCATTTTTCTTGTAGTGTATGTCACAAAGGGCAACTCTAATCCATACAAAAAGTGATGGTAATACTAAACGTCATAATATCCAAAATTATTTGAAATTATAATATCACAATCCGTACAAGAGAAAAAAAAGAGTGAGCACATGCAAGATTTGCAATTTTTGTTCCTTGTTCAATTAGAAATGAAAGTAAATCATGGCTAACTGAAAGACATTTTATTGACGAGAACACGTTAAACTAGACCAGCAAGCAAAATTGGCTCATATAGCTAAATAGCTAGATATAAAACAGTTCAAAGTTGATTGGTTGGCCATGACTAAGCCAACAAGGCAAGAGTAGTGAACCTGTCATTTTTGTACCATAAGCATATTTGAAATTTTGTTTGGATCATAATCTTTAAGATAACAATGAACATTATTTTTCATTTATTATAGAGATCATGATAGTCTCTTGTACAAACAGATCCAAAAATGTATTTGGTTCATGTCGCATTGGATGTATGCAAATATCATATTAAAACAAGTCCAAAAATTCCTGGATAAGTTTCAAATTAGATGTGTCCCGGTATTCGACACGTGTCACTGTTTGATAACAATGGAAAATCAATCAAAATCTTCAAAACATCCACAACAACAACAACTAGCAGAAGCATCTACAACAAACAATCACAACAACCCATTAACCACAACAGCAAAATTGAGCACCACCAACAACAAAAACCAACAACAACAACGAAACACAAGAACAAACATCTATGATTTATCTTTTCATAACAAAATCTCGGTTTTTCTTTCCAAAATGGGTGGCGCCCCAATTTCTTTCTAAACTCACAAGCTCCACATCTCTGTAAATCTAAAGAGAATAACATTCCTACAATGGAATTTGAGAAATTTATGTGATGAATTTTGATTTTACTGGTGTTAGATTTCAATTTTCCTGGTGTTGGATCTTAAATTGTACGGATTTGGTGGGTGCTGGTTCGATCTTAGTTGTTGTCGTTCTTATGGTTCAATTGTTGTGTATGCCATGAAAGCTTTAACCTAAGTCGTTGTTGGTGATGATATGCGTTGTTTTTAGTAGATTTTCTGTTTTTTATTTGTGGATTTAATTGATGAATATGATGAAGGTTTTGATGAAGATGATAAAAAAATTAAAAAAATTTCCAAAGCCAATGCCAAAACGACACGTGTACCACACTTAGGCTATGTTTGGATTGATGGAGAGTGATGAAATGAAATGAAATGGAGTGGAGTTGGAAGTTTGGTTTTGTAAAAAAGGAATGGAATGGAATGGAGTGTGATGGAATCCATTCGATCCAATACCACTCATTCTTCCAATTTTTGATTCCTCCCAATTTGAAGTGTATTCAATAGAATGGAACACAATAATAACCCAATTACAATTTTATCCCTACCATTTCTATTTCACCTTCTTACTTCTTGCGTCTGTGCAACTTTTTTTTGTTTTTTTTTTGTTTCCTGTTTCTCTCCTACGATTCTCTCTCGTAATTAGTATTTTCAATCACTTATCTTCCGTTTTATGATTCTCTGTCCTTCAATTTTATTCTTTATCTAATCTAATTGTTTATTGTGTAACTCAGGTTGTCCACCTCTTGCCCTCTTGCAATCTGTAACCATACACAACTAGATTATGCTTTGATGTTGCCAAGTTGGGTTTCATCATTATAGGTAGATAATAAAATATCCATGTTTTACTTTGCAACAGTTCATATCCTAGAAGGGTCACTATTATACGTGAAAGCATTTTTATCGAGTTAGGTAGAGAAATTATAATACATTTTTTAATGTGCAGCAATTGTGATGCATTTTTATTGTTTTTTAAATAAATAAATAATAAAGGTTCAAATTGAAATAAAAAATTATAATGCATTCCATTCCGTCTAGCTATGTTCCATCATGAAATATCCAAACGATGGAATAAAATGTTTGTTCCATTCCGCTCTATTTCACTCCGTTTCATTTCGTTCAGCTCCGTTAGTTTTAAGTTATCCAAACAGAGCCTTAATGTTTTTTTTATTAAACCTAACGGAAACCTAACGGAATGGACCAAAAAGTGTAACGAAAATTAAAAGTATTCAAATAGTCTTTTTTTTTTTAGTTAAGGGAACAAAGTGATATCAAATAAATACTTAAAAGACCAAAAGAACAATTAC
>Ga0209282_1001752_pt1 | contig 12150 bp, 8 predicted proteins | sample Mtrugardesep15_FD_187529 | JGI IMG/M metagenome (GOLD analysis project Ga0209282, IMG submission 187529) | Root nodule microbial communities of legume samples collected from California, USA - M. trunc garden sep15 (SPAdes) (version 2) | ecosystem: Host-associated > Plants > Roots > Nodule...
CTCTTCCCTTTCAAAACCCTTAATCCTTGTAACCCAAAAAGAAAAAAAACTCTTCATCCAAACATATCTAAGAAATATTCCTCTATATTTCTAGGGCATTCCGATATTTGGAAGAGTTTGTTTACTTCCTTTTATAGAAAAAATATTGGCATGTTGTATTGAGAACAGGAGCATGCAGCATATGTATGCTCCAAATGTAATCAATAGATGATGAATAAGATAATGTATGTTGAAGTATATATCTTATAATGAAATTTTGTCATGAGTCATCATCTTTAAAGGATTTCAAAGAAACAAATAAACAAAACTTTTTTGATACGACGTTTTTTTAATGCTAAACTTGAAATATTAAAATGTATGCAGAAAGGAAACTTATTTGATGTGGGTCGGGGTTCGAATCTCAGACACCCCACTTATTCACCTTTAAGGTGAATTTATCTAGCCACTAAGCTATTTGACCAAAAAAAAAAAATACCCTTCTCTTAAAAAAAAAAAAAAGTAAAATACCCTTCTCCTCATTCTATCTAGTACAGATTGTAGCTATATTCTTCTACAACTCGTAGAGCTCCAGCATATCTCCAAATTTTTCATTGAAACATTGACAAATCAGTAGCTCAATCAAAATATCAATCAGGTAAGTCCATTCTATATCCCATTTCTTATGTTCTCTTATCATTCCATCTCTTCTTCTCGTAAACAACTTGTCCTATCCATTTTGCATTTGTTCGAACCTACTCATACTCAAGTTGCAAAATCCGAAGATTGGATTAAGGCTATGAATACTTAATTGAAGGCACTTGAAGTTAATAAAATATCATGTTAATGGTTCAATAGAACAATACATAGCAAGTCGTTAACATGAAGGATTGGACTACTTTGATTCCCTAAGTTCTGTTGCAAAGCTTACTACTATGGTGTTTATTACTTGTCTTGGCTGCTGGACAAAATTGGCATCTTCAACAACTAATCTCAACAATGCTTTTCTCCATGGAGACATTAACGGAGATTTTTATATAAAGCTTCCTCTTGGTGTCACTTCCTCAAATCCTAGTCAAGTTTGCAGATTACTGAAATCTCTAACGGTTTAAAACAAACAAGTCACCAATGGTTCTCCTAACTATCTAGTTTTCTAATCTCATTTGGTTTCATTCAATACAAATCACATCATTCCTTATTCATAAGAAGAACTTCTACTGTCTTTACAACTTTAATGGTTTACTTAGATGATGTTATACTCACAGGAACTTCCGTTTCATATATAGATTCAGTTAAACTCCTTCTTGATGACAAATTCAAAATTAAGGACTTAGGCTCCTTGAAATACATTGTTGGTTTTGGAAGTGGCTCGACCTCACAAATGTATCATTTTGAATCAAAGGAAATATGATTTAGATATTTTTAATGATACTAGGCTACTTGCTGCAAAGTTGTGTTATACTCCTCTTGGTAAGGATTATCACAAATATGATCCCTATCATATTCCATATCACAATCCTTCAAGCAACTTTAGATATTTTATCTGACCGGCACATTGCTTTTGATCCTATATTTCATGAACGCACCAAGCATATTGACAATGATTGTCACATAGTTCGTGAGAAGTTACAAGCACTTTTTTTTTCCATCTTCTTCCTATCACCTATATGAATCTATTGACCGACTTTTTCATCAAGGAACTTGAATTTGCTCCCTTTCAGAGCCTTCCTTTCAAACTAGGCATGTTCAATGTACATGCTCCACGGTGCGGGGAAGGAGGGTATTAGACTCAATTACTTGAAGTTCAAGTTAGCCATAGTTAGTGATGTAACCATAGTTCAATTTGATAGCCACTAGTCAGTTAATTTTTTTTTTTTTGAAGGAGTTATTAAATTTAGTTAGAAGCAGGTTGAAGTTGTTAGCTTAATTTCAGTTAACTCCCGCTACATATACAAGTGCTTGAACTCATTTTTAGTCAATTAATTCAATAATGAGTCCACATTTACAAATTTCTCTAAGAAACTACTAGTGTTTGAACTTATAATGTATATCTTATCATTTTCTTTCAATTATATCCTTTCTATTTGAACTGGAAAAAAAACTCCAATGTTAATTAAAAAGTTTACTCTTATGTTATTTCATATTCATCATATAGTTCAACTATTAATTTTACAAACACTACAAATTTACGCTGCTAGATTATCTACTCTCTACTATAAGCTCAACCATGATTAGCTAGTTTATCAACTCTCCATTATTTTTCACCAAACAAAATCATACTATTATCAAAATTTTTTTTTGTTGACAAATACTATCATCAACTTATTTGCAAACAATTGAAAGTGATCATGAATCACGAGGCCAAAGAAGGTTCGTCAATGCCAACGTACGTAGTATCATATAATAAAATATATATCTACATCAACATATTGAAAAAGCTGATAGACCACACGTTAGACATAAGTTTCTGCTACTTATACATAATTTTTAATATTTTTTTACTAATATTCAGTTTAATTTTTATATATCTATTTTTTTTTATGGTTACATATATCTATTATTTTAAATACTTTGTTATATTTTTATATTTTCAATAATACTTTTTTTCAAGAAGTTAATTATTAATGATACAATTAAAAAGTATATTATGTTTATTTATAATAAAATTCGTTGTTTCTTTCTTTTTCTTTTTGGTACAAAATATTCGTTGTTTCTAACTCGGCCCTTCCTCATGATCAAGTTGTTATGTTGATTTTTTTTTTAATTTAAAAGCATTTTTAATTCGTGACAGAATCTTGTAGGGAGATTTTTATATTTTTTTGACAAGTTATTTTTTTTTATATGTGAACTTTAAAAGTATTTTTCATTTTTGACAGATTCTTGTAAGGAGATTTTATATGTTAACTTAAAAGTATTTTTAATTTTGGACAGAATCTTTTTGTATTTTTTTATATGTGAACTATAAATAGAGAAACCCTGATACAAGAAAAGCCAAGCCACAAACAATCCCCAGTGAAGAATAACACCATAATTCAGAAAGTAGCTGCGGAGAGGTTTAAACGATATTCATTGCATCGCAAAGACACTTCTCAGCATTATAAGCCGCCACACCGGCTTCAGCCACACGAAGTTGGATTGTTCACGAAGTCCGGGTATTAGGCTAAACTATATGTTTATTTTGCTCTCTTGATATTGATTTTATTAGTTGATGGCCAGTGTTCTTTAGTAACTAAATTATATTTATCGATTTTTTGTTAAAATTATTTCTAGTTTGAACATTTATACTCGATAGTGCTTGCGTGAAGAACAAGGTAATGAAGAAAGCATAAAGGTTTTGTAAAAAGACATGTGAGGAAGAAGGACAAGAAAAGCATCTTATCTTATGTAATCTGACCAACAGCATATATAGTTCATGCCTAGTTTATGTACTAAAGTTTAGGTACAAAATACAGAAAACTTACTATACAAATGTTTATGCACAAAATACAGAAAACTTGCTATTAAATCTTGCGGCATCGTTATGATGGACATATATAGAGGTATCTAATTTACCAATTTGTATTGTATACTTTTATTTTTTGTATTCATTAGTTGTTATGTAGTGAGCTTTTCGTTTATGTGTTAGTATTCTTTCTTTGTTATATAGCTTGTTCTGGTGCGTACTTCTCGAAAATTATAATGTACCTCCATTTGTTATTGATCTGGTGTGAGTATCTCTAACATTTATTTGTTCATTCAATTCACCATTATTATTATTTTCATCAGTTTTATTATTACATCATTGACATAACTAGCAAACTAGTGGAGAAATATAGAGAGAGCATTTTGGAGAAATGGTACCAAGAAAGCACAAAGTTGAAGAAACGGCAGCAACTTTGTCAGTGATGCCGAGAAGAGTAACTCATTCATTGACGAAGAGTTCAAGTTCCAAGTTAGTTGAGTTACCAAATCCGAGAAATTCATAGGGTAAGAAGAAGAAGATATAGAGAAAAATTGAAGTGAAGAGGAAAGGTAAAGAATGTTATGCAGCTGAAGGTGAGTAAGTCGAAGAAGAAAACTCTAAGAACATTCAAGAACTGTGGCTGAAGGTGAAATCTCTTAGAAGGTTTCAGAAGGTTTTGTGGTTGAAGGTGAGATAGCGGAGAAGAAAGCTCTAAGAACGTTAAAGAAGGTTTGGCTGAAGGTGAAATCTCTGAGGCGGTTCCACAAGTTCAGCGGCTGAAGATGAGAAAGCAGAAGAATAAAACTCAAGAACGTTCAAGAAGGTCACGTGGCTTAAGGTGAAATCTTTGAGAAGGTACAGCTGAATACAACGAGACTGATAAGGAGGACGATACTATTTGTGTTGATGTTATGATAAAGATAACATAAGATCTAAGGATTAAAGAAGAAATAGATTCCATTAAAAACAACTAATTGAAACGAAGATTTTCTAACATAAATGGAATAAGTTTCTTCTTTAATCCTTTCATCTTCCATTATCTTTAGAATAACATCGACACAAAGAGCATCATTCTCCTTCTCATTCTCGTTGTATTCAGCAAAACCTCCTGGAACCTCAGAGGTTCCACCTTCAGCCGCAGAACCTTCTTGAACGTTCTTATAGTTTTCTTCTGCTTTCTCACCTTCAACCGCAGAACCTTCTCAAACTGTAACAGAGATCTCACCTTCAACCACAGAGCCTTCTTGAACGTTCTTAGCGTTTTCTTCTTCCTCTTTCTCACCTTCAACCGCAGAACCTTCTTAGAGATTTCACCTTCAGCTGCAAAACGTTCTTGAACGTTCTTAGAGTTTTCTTCTTCCGCTTTCTCACCTTTAGCCGCAGAACCTTCTTTACCTTTCCCTTTCACTTCAGCTTTTTTCTCCATCTTCTTACTCTGTGACTTTCTTGGATCTGGTAACTCGACAAACTTGGAACCTAAACTCTTCACCAATGAACGAGTTACTCTTCCCGGCATTGCAGACGTAGTCGCTGCCATTTCTTCAGCTTTGCATTTTCTTGGTGCCATTTCTCCAAAATGCTCTCTCCTTATTTCTCCACTATTTTGCTAGTTATGTTAATGATGTAATAATAAAACTGATAAATAAAATGGTGAATTGAATAAACAAGTAAACGTTAGAGACACACCATATCAATAAAGAATAAAGGTGCCTTATAATTTTGGAGAGGCACGCACTCGACCAATAAAACAAAGAAAAAATAATAAGAACACATATAAACGAGAGGCATGCTACATAACAAATGAAAAAATAGAAGTATACAATACAAAGTGGTAAATTAAGAAATTCTAGAGGTTTAAGAAAAACATGTTTGGTTTATGATTGAGAAAATCAACCAAACAGGTTCCCAAATCATTAAGAAAATGAATCCACTAGAATTTTCTTAAACCAAACATATCCAATAGTACCTAAAGAGTAGTTGACGAGATTGTGAATGATTTGATATTAGCAAGCTCAACCATGCAGTTAAGTAGAACCAGAAAAGTATTTGTTTTCTTCGTTTGTACATGAGTACTTGCATGTTCGATAGAAGAGAAAATTCTCTTGCTTCCACAAAGTTTCTGAACGGGAATAGATAGCTCAATTTTCTATAGTTAGAAGGATTGAAAATAGCTAAATTGGCAGATATGCACAGATTTTATTCATCTTGAACTTCAAAATCATAAATAATCAACTATTCAACCTGCAGCATGACGAAAAAGGCTTGGCTCTGCCACAAAAGGTGACAGAGTGTAGATACAGGTTAGTTAATACTTGCATATTTAGAGAATTTGGAAATAATATTCCCTTCATAATTTCTAGGTGAAACATGTAAAGAGATGTTAAAGTTTAACATGAAAAGAAGCAAGCCGAAAAGTGTTCAGTATCACATTCGACACAAATATATAATTGTTGAATATTGTGATATAGAGTATTTTAAAATCCTTTGGAGTAAGCGAGCCCTCGCGGTGGAAATTGAGAGCGTGTGCAATGGGGTTGACGCATCACGACGAGAGATAATAGGAGAGACAAGTTTAGTAAAAAATTTGGATTCTGTGACTTCCTCTTCCAATCCTCGTCTCTTGCATCCAGTAGCTCTATTCCTTCACTTTTTTTTTTTTTAAGTTCTTATTGTGGCTATATTAAAACTTAAAAATTATTAAGACCTTAAAAATATGAATGTGTTAACGCTTGAATCATTCATGATAATACACAACAGGGAAAAGATTAGAGCCTTTTAAGACTTCATGTCACCAATATTTAGTATATTCTTTCTGAAGTCTACATAGTTACATATTCAAAATATATGGAATACAACAAGTTGATGGGTTGAATTCATTAGTAGTTTCTCTTCCTATCCTATTAGCTACTAATCTTTATTATTGAAGTTTGAGGTCTGAACTTAGTATTGAAGTTAGAGATCAGAACTTAGTATTGAAGTTTGAGATCAGAACTTAGAAGAGAAACTAAATGATTGTGTATACTGAGTATTGAATTTGGACCACTGTATGAGACTAGCGTATTTTTTATAGAGAAACAAAAAATTACTAATAAGCAATAACAAAATTACTAACAACTACTACAAGCTAATAAAAGTTGATGTTTAATGTTGACCATCCACAATTAGTCAACGGAATTATATCCAAATCAAACTGTAATTCTTCCCTGTCAATTAGTTTAATGTTGTACAAAACCAAGTGAAATGATCTTTGTAGGCGAGTTGGTCATTTGAACAAGTTTCTGTGAATTAAACACAATAAACTTGTTCGATCTTCCAATGCTACAACATTTAACCAAATTATTGTTGCCTTTGGATGGTCATGCAAAATATGAAGGAATGGTTTTGTCGGTGTTACTGCAGTGCGTACAATACGGCGATCGCAACTGCATCTTATGTTTCTTAACATTTCTCATTAGCCTCCCATGCATAAACTGTCCACAATAGAGGATTCAAGAAGGTAGAGTTGCACATTGACCTTTGTTATGCAGTGACAAGTTTATGAGTAGCGCATAATATCATTTGGTTCAACAAATTCACAAGCTTTTGGAGCTAGATTGGTACGTCAAAGTGTGCCATTCCTACCATGAAGCAAATGCTTGTGCTAATAGTGGCGAATATTATGATCATTTGAGCATATTCTGGCTAATTTAGTTAATTGCTTTATGTTGATGCCGTTGGGGTTTCTTTACCCAAATGATTAATGTGCAGTTCCTTGTTTTTTGGGCTTAAGCATCTCCATTTTCAAAAAAAAATTATCATAAAATCAATATCAATATTAATAAAATACCCCTACCATGTTTTTTAATCCTTTGATTTGGTCAAAAGGTCATATATTTAGGGATTGAACGTGAAACATAAGAGCATACAATCATGTTATATTGGTACATGCAAACCCATAAATTGTCATATATATTCATATGCAGAAGGACATGCAGTATAAAATTTCCCTCATGATAGTGCAAGTTATACATTCAACAAGCAATTCATTTGTTTAGTCATTGCTGTCAGTATATCTCCTTTTCAATTTTGATTTTCTTTTCCACAATATTTACAAGCGAAATATACAGCAATGCATCCGACAATCCTCCAACTGAGATGAGGCAATCATGTTTACATACAAGGAGAAGAGTTTATTGCTTTGTGTTGGAGGCATCATATTTACATGTTGAGAAGAGTTTCCACCTCGTCGAGAACTTGTAGTGCCTGAAATAGTTTATCTGTGCTTAATTTAACATTTTAGGAAGCGAACATACTCCTTCTGCAACATCTCTCCCCCATTTACTTGATCAAAGCTGCATTTGTAAAAACTGATGCAAAAAACAAGTTGTACGTAAGGATGAGAATGACGAGAACCAAGTTCATTAAATGATATTGAAGAGACTAAAAGGAAGTAGAAGAGATATACTAATTTTATTTTTTATTTTTTTTTGCAAAGGGTACACTAATTTGTGTTAATTATTTGAAAAATATTCTTGAGGATAATGAAATCGTAACATGCGATCAACTGCAAAGCACGTAGGAGAAAAGATAACAAACAAAAACAAATTATGCAGAAACGGTGATTCTATAGAAGAAGCCACTGACACTTTCTCTGTATTTGAAAGAAAATCATGTGTGGGCATGTATGTGAGACAATAACCAACTCCATTGAAGAACTATATATAAAACTTCAAGATTTTTTTCTTCATAATTATAAAATGTCATGATAAAGCTAGTGTATTCCATCCAATAATATACTTTTAAATAGTAAGTAAATATCAGCTATTACATTAAAATGTCTCAATTAGGTAGCTCAGTTATAAGCTAAGGGACACGAGAAGTTTTAAGCAGTATGTCTATGGTTGGATTCATAGAAACTAACAAAACCTTTAACTTACTAATATCTGTTGTCTGTAAATAAAAAACTATTAAATTAGAATTTATATGAATGTCTATTAAAGTATGCAGGATGATAATAAAAATATCACAAGATGCAATGGCATGACTATAAAATTGCATCTGCAGAAAATTATTCAATTATACAAGCCCAACCTGGATCACCAACAAGCTACTAATATCAATAGCATGCAAAACTAAGATTATGTGTACTTCAACTTTATTTGAAAATATAAAATAATCAAGGATTCAATTTTTGAAAAACAGGGGTTAGACGTACGCAACTGACGAGTCAACGGTAACAGTAAGATGATGATGACAGACATACCTTCCATCCATGCCAGCAATCAGGACGGTGTTCTGTGATCCAAATGCCACAATGAATTTAGTGTTTTCAGGCAAGTGGAACTGTGCAAATGACCATTCTGAGCTAAAATATTTTGGCAAAACTCCTACATTGTTTCCAGAGAAAAATAGGTAAGAGCAAAAAAATAATATGCCATAAATACCATGCAATTTTCCATCTTAAAAGTAAGCTAACAATCATGAGTTGATTTAGAGAACATCCTTAAATATATGGGTTCTACTTGAAGATGTTATTACATGCTTGAAAGAAGTTGATTTCAGAGGTAATACTACGTGGATAACTCATAAACTAAAGAGGTGATGCTACGTGGATAACTCATAAACCAAAAAAATGATAAAAATAAACAAGTCTAATGTGCAAAATCATTGATTTCATGTAAGATGATTTGTGCAAGAAAAGAAAAGATTGTTGTTGTTACCCTGCACAAATCCAAAAGTAAATCTAATAGAGCACATGAAATTGAATTTTTATGTGTCATATATCTAGAGTTAGCCCACTTTTGATTTTTTTTCACATATTATCTCGTTTTATACTAGCACAGTTCATAAAAACAGGAGACTTCAGAGTTCGGGTAGCTGATTAGATATGAATCAAGCGATTCCATCAAGTTTTCTGAATGATGAAGGCCTAAAAATAATCTAAAAATGGCACACACGTAGTGTAGCTCCCTGAGCTGGATAAGTATTTGAATTAGTAAATGGAAAAAATGATTCGATTGAATCTCCAAATTATGAAAATAATTTCAGGTGATCTGCATTACAAAGGAAAAGCAATTTTACCTCTCATGAAAGATAATGATGAATTGGGGTTGGCCCCGGTATTTGGAGAAATCAAGGGATCTAAAGCAGTTGAAGAATTCTGATGAAGTAGTACAGGCCCTTGGACAGCAGTTGGGCGTATTAAACTATCCTCCCCAAACACTCTCACTCTCAAGTTGAATATATGAACAGTGCCTTTGTCACTTGATGCTGCCAACCACTGGACATTTGGAGACAGAGCTATACTGTTGATTTCAGCCCTATCCACCCCTCTTCTTACCTACATGAAAGAAAAAATCAATTATTGAACACAAAAAGAGGGAAACTGATAAAGATCAAACTAAATGCCTATTGAAAATATGTTCCACTTTCAAAAGTATCGTGGACAAACCAGAAATGTTGAGGTGTAAAAGCTTCTTGTCAGAAAAATGTAAAAACATCAAGACATGCTAAAACACTGTTGTTGTAAGGAGACTTCCAAAAGATGCAAAGAAAATTGTTATATAATTATGCATTTAAGAATGATCAAGAAGCAGGACTATGCAACACAATAAAAAAATTCACAACAATGAAAATATTTTACTTGAATAGGATAAAGTAAGTTTGCTCTATTTTCTCGCTTTCAATCAATTATACGAATACAGAAAACTTCTCAACAAAATAAAGCATTGAAAAAAACGTTTTTAAGTCGATATATACAGATATGAAAATAAAAAATATGGGAACAGGAAAATATGAAACGGCATTTCAGCATAGTAATGGTTTATTACGATGACTAAATACATGGTGTAGTAACCTACTTCTTGTAAACGAGACCCATCCATTGTATTGAAGATTCTAATCAGAGTGCCCTTCTCACTAGCAGTTGCAAGAAGGAGCCCGTCCACTGTCAGAGTGAAGCATGCAATTTGGGAATCATGGGCATTGATTAATTTTGTGACATTCAGTCCAAAGTGTTCGACTCGAACTTGTCCTTTGTGACAACCTGGGCAAGCCAAAACAAATGTATTTGAATGGTGGGAAAGACAGCACAACCCCCTAGGATTTGACATAGTATCGATTTGATGAAGAAGCTTCAAATCCATGAAGTTATAAACATATATCTTGTGCTCAAGAACAACTACAATTCGATCACGTCTTAATTTCACTCCACGAACTTCAGATCTAAATGTGAATTCACCAATGCACCTGCTCTGATGATCATCCCAAATCAAAACTTTATTGGGTGGATAGTTGGAATTTGCTACAGCTCCAACAAGCGCTAGGATATTGCTACGGAACAGCATCTCTACAATTTTGAAACCACCACTTTTTAAATCACGCCTGAAAGTTTCTTTGAAAGGTTCACAATTATAGATACGAAAACCATGACTTGTTCCAGCAGCTAAGCAACCATAGTCCTGATTCCATGAAATTGAGAACAAATCAGATTCATCACTGTCATTGATGTCTGCATCCGGCCGGGAAAGAGAAGAGGAGGCCCCACTATTTGGGTATTCATAATTTCCGATCATTGAATTTGGAAAAATTCCTTGAGATGTTGAAACAGACGAATTAATATGAGATGAGGGGGTATCTGCCAGCATTTTCTGCACTCAATAACCACAGTGAAGTGTCAGAAGGTGATTTCTATTGCAACAGACAAGAGAAATTCTTTGATATTACTTGAAAAAAAATTACTAAACACAGTCATGCTTGCTTGTTGCAATCTGGGGGATGAAAGTAGCAGGAAGGAATTGCCAGGCACTGTTAATGCAGCATTTATATTGCTACAGTCATTGCATGTGTTCAAGAATAGTTGAGTGTCTTTAGTCATTTATTTAAGATTCTTGAAATGTGTGTGTGTGTCAAAAATCTGAGCTTTTTCTAGACAGCTAAATTCATTCATGAGCTTCAACACAATTTCTTTAATTCAAAGAAAAATGCTAACTCAAATGATACAAGCTATATGCCCGCTTTGTACTACTTCTGCAGCTCAGTCCTTTCCTGTCTCATTCTCTAGATAACATCATATATATGAAGTAAATAATGGCTTGTTTCCTCCACACGGTATGTGTGTGTGTGTGTCAAAAATCTGAGCTTTTTCTAGACAGCTAAATTCATTCATTAGCTTCAACACAATTTCTTTAATTCAAAGAAAAATACTAACTCAAATGATACAATATGCTCGCTTTGTACTACTTCTGCAGCTCAGTCCTTTCCTGTCTCATTCTCTAGATAACATCATATATATGAAGTAAATTATGGCTTGTTTCCTCCACACAGCAATGAAAATTAAAATTTTAGTGTAGCGCAGTTAAATTCATCGGTAGGGTCATTATTCGTATCACCCATGAATTTATGCATCCTATAGTTGCAATTCCTCCTGATTCTACGAATTTTCTGTCTTCATGCATCAATTCCACTACTACCACCAGAACCCCTAGCTATTGAACATTACTTAACCTAACAGCCAACAAATTCCAATTTTACTCCACTTTTTTAAGCAATTATGGCTTTGATGCTCCTTAGGGTATGTGTTTCGATTGAGGGTTTAGGAGGGGAAGGGAGGGGAGGGTTTAGTTTTCTTTTTAAATTACGGATTATATAACATGTTTTTCATGTTATATAATCATTTATCATGTTAATATGTTAAATTTTTAAAAAACATTTCATAGTGTCCATAATTTAAAAATGAAAAGTAAATCCTCCCC
>Ga0209282_1001753_pt1 | contig 12149 bp, 8 predicted proteins | sample Mtrugardesep15_FD_187529 | JGI IMG/M metagenome (GOLD analysis project Ga0209282, IMG submission 187529) | Root nodule microbial communities of legume samples collected from California, USA - M. trunc garden sep15 (SPAdes) (version 2) | ecosystem: Host-associated > Plants > Roots > Nodule...
TGCATCACAAGCATTCATAAGCATCTTAGGTCAAAAATGGTGTACTTTGTATTTAAGTCTCTTCGACCAGTCGAATCAAAGATTTCATCTTCAAATCTCCAGACGAAGAAACTTAAATAGGGGCATCTGTCATACCCCAATTTTTGACCTAAGCCATCACTGACACGCGCCATTCGGTCCGGAATAATCGCTGACTTTTCGAATGAAATTTCGGCAGAGAGGTATTTTAAAATACCTCATTTTTGTTCCGAGTCAGGCCCTCCTCACGCCTTATTTTTATTTTTAATTTTAAATCCAATTTCCATCTTTTATTTAAGTTTTAATTAATTCTAATTTTTATTTTTTCTTAAACTCTTATTTTTTTTACTAGTAGTATTTATCCTATTTCTTTATTATTATTATTATGTTAATCCGATAAGTCCAGAAGGAGTCTCAATCGCGTCCAAATTCAACGTCATCCAAACAGCAGCACAGGGTTTCCTTTATCCCAATCCAGTACAAACTTTCAGGATCGATCGTAACAAACCCTAATAAAATTCTATAAAACAGTAGAACAGAATCAAGAAAGGGAGAGCATACACAGAACACGATCCAACACACACCTCGGCCGCATAAACAACACGACGAATACAAGGGGACAAACACAACACAACACATCGAACCCAGCCACTGAAATCAAACACACGGTCACATTCACATACACAACCGTACACACACACACAAAACAGTCACCAAAACACACAGAGTGAACCAAACCGACGCCAAACCACACACGCATGCGGCACACATAGATAACACACACATACAGCCGCACACAAACATACACGGACGCACAAGCATCACAGCCGCAACACCCATAAACAACACACGCACAGACCGTAGCCGTAGCCCACAGTCGCACGCACACAGAAGGTAAAAGGTATTTAAAGTTTTTTTTTTAGAGTATTTTGTTTTCTAGATCTAGGGTTGTTAATTTAGGTTTTGAGAGTTTTAGGCTTGGAATCAAGTGGAGGGAGAAGAACAGAAGAGAATAGGCCAAAAAAATTTAAAAAAAAAATATATAATTAGGGTTCCGGCGCGGCGGCGGCGCCGTGCCGGCCGGCCAACCGTCGCCGGAACCCCATCGGGGAAGAAGGCCTTTCGGCCGGAGAGGAAGAGAGAGAACAGAGAGGCCGGTGAGCATGAGGGAGGAAGAGAGAGAATGAAAGAGTGAAAATGAGGAAAACTAGGGTTTACAACCCTTTTATATCACCTGAACCGGTTCGGTTCCCTGGACCCGACCCAGGATCCGAACCGGTCCCCTAACCCAGAGCCCATTTCATTCTCTTTTCTATGCACACCCCCATAACACTGCTTGCACCCCCTGCATCTCATTTTTATTTCTTTCATGCATTTTAATGTTTATTTATTTCGTGTTTTTTATTTATTTCATATTTATTTTTCATCATTTACTTTATCACATGGACTTTAGAATGTATATTTAGGATTAATGTATTTTATTATTTTTTTTGCAGACCGTAGAATGTATTAATAGGGTTTTTTTGTAATAGATTAGGTATATGTGTGCGTGAGTGTGTGTATGCCGTTCTATTTTATGTTTGTAGATTAGGGTAACGGTCTCGTGGTGGTGCAAACGTCACCATGGACTTTCACGCTTTTATTATTCCCGCTCCGTTAGTTCTTTTAATTATTCAAAAAAACATTCAAATAACAAAAAACACCAAAAAACATTTTTTATAAACAAACCTTGATCCTAGATAAAAAACACAAACCAATTAAATTCTAGTCTAAGTCATTTTCTTTTAACATAAAAAACACAAACCAATTTCATTTTTGCCACTTTGGCTTTTCCATTTAAAACCTTTTTTCAAAACTAATAAAAACACTCAACAAATCAAACGGTAATTTTTACCCCGAACTACGAGGTTCTGATCCCTCACGGGTACGTAGGCAAAGGACTCAGTCCTTCCGAATCAATAAAATGTAGATAATTAGGTCTTTTTTTTCTTTAATCATTTAAAATTCCATTTTTTCAAAAACAAGCAAGTTTATAGCACAAGAAGTGAGATAAAGTCGAAAGGTTCTCGTAGAGTACTACGAATATTTAGGGTGCTAATACCTTCCCTAAATATAACCAACCCCCGGACCCCACCTTTAAATAAATTTTTTTCAATCAAAAGTCGTGAAATAAATTAGTGAGTCAAAAGCTAATCAAATAGCCTTGATCTCCGAAAAATGGCGCGACAGAGGGTATAACAATATATAATTCATATTTTAACCGGTTGAGAATTCCATTTATTTATTTATTTATTTATATATAGGCAATAAATTGTTAGTTTTCTTTTGTTGAATAAACTAATAAAATGTTAGTGATTGATGATGATATTATATCATATTAGTCATTTTTTGTTTCTGAATTCACTCGATTATATTAAAAAAAGGCCTTAATATGTATTTCATCTTTGCAATTAGGGGTCGTTTAAAAATTGGTCTCTGTAATCGCTAACCCTTGCAAATTAGCGTTGCAATGTTTAATCATTTAAAATTTCGTCATTTGACCCAGTTAATCACTGCCACGTCACTGATTAGTTGACGTGACAGTTCTAATTGGCTTATTTCATATGAATGGACCCAAAATACCCCTGTTTTCCCTTTCTTCTTCTCTCTTTTTCCCTGTCCATAACATCTCCTTGATGAACCCAGCAACACCATGGCTTTCCCTTCCTTCTTCCCTTTCCTTCATTCATCAATCTCAAATTCTCAATGAACCTAATAACAACAACAACACCATCGAGCAACTGAACCACAAACACACCCTCCGATTTGGATCCATCCAAACCTGAATCTGAACAACAACTCAACGTTTGCATCACGTTCTCCTCCGATAGGGAACGTTGTTGGGTGCTTCACGTTTTCCATCACTCGACGTTTACATCGCCGATGTTGTGATTGAGATTTCGATGAGCTTCGAACGATTCTCGGTTTCACGCGGTGGTGAGAGAAACAACATGAAAAACAGAGAATATTTGAGTTTGTATTTGAGAGAAAGCTTCTGTTTTGGTGATTGTTCTGGTGACAGAGGACGATTTTGTTTTAGTTTGTAGTTGTTCTTGATCAAGCCACAAAAATTGAGATTTGAGACAATGGGTTAGGGGGAAAATAGGTTATTCAACACAAGATAGTTTTGGAGTTCTGTAATTGTAGCATTGTGGTGGTGGTGATGGTTGTTCTATTTGCAGGGACTTTGAAGATGATGAACAACAAAGAGGAAAAATGGTTTTGTTCAAGTGATGAACATAAGCCACACACTTTGATTTTAACAAAAAGTAGATTGTAGGCAAAAGCACCAAGAAAATCACCATTTGAATCTTTGAAGATACCACCACAAGAAGAGGGACCTGGATTTCCTACTGAAGCGCCATCCACATTACGCTTGATCCAATTAAACACAGGAGGCTGCCACAAGACTTCTTTGATTGTTGGGGCTTTACCATAATTAATTTTGACTGAGAATGCTTTGAGTAAAACAAAATCTGCTATAGTAGTATTTGCGGCACACTTGGAAATATTACCTGCCAATGATGTACCAGAGATGATGAGATTAATTGTTGATCTCACATTAATCTTCTTATTGTTAAACCTTTGTTGATTCCTGCAAAACCATATGGTGTTGATAATATTGATCACTGCGGCTTGAATGACAACATTGCAGAGGGGAGACCAGTTTATGTTACCTATCTGAATAGCTTCTTGAATTGAAGAGAAATTGCACTGCAAATTGATAATTGACTCTACCCAATTCCATAAAGTTCTAGCAAAATAGCATTCCATGAGAAAATGAGTAGTTGTTTCTATGTTCACACTACAAAGAGAGCACATAGAGGGAAATTGACAACCTCTCAATATCAGATTTTCATCAGTTGGTAACTTGTTGTGTAAGCTTCTCCAGACCATGAACGATTTAGATGGAGGAATGGCTATATTCCAAATAGAATTGGCCCAAGACATGTTCTGACCAATATGGCAATGATGTTGATAAGCTTCTTTAAAAGAAAGGTTTCCATCATGTGAGTGACTCCAAATAAATTGATCATCCCTCTCAATTGCTGGAATTGAAACAGGTTTAATGATACCTTGCAAACTTGGAAACATTTGAATAAGATTTTCAGGAATGCTCCAAGATTTGTTGTTGATGAACAGGTTTACTATGGCTTTTAAAGAAGGATGAAGTGAAGTTGGAATATTCAGGATTTTCACTAAAGGCTCACCACTCCAAGGATCTAACCAGAAACTAATGTCATTTCCATTCCCTAACAACCAAGAAGAATTGGAAGTAATCTCATTGTATTTATGTTTGATACTACTCCACACTGAAGATATGATATGATAATTAACAGGGGTTTTATGCTTCAAAACTCTGTTCCTAAAAAAAAGAGCCCAAGGAAGATTTGATTGAGTCATTTCCCAACAAAGTTTCAGATTGGCCCCTTCATTAACCTTTGATAGAGACCTTATTCCCAGTCCACCCTCTTTAAAAGGAGTGCAAACCTTATGCCAAGCCACAATAACTAGCTTTCTCTTATTAACATCACCACTCCATATGAAGTTTCTCATCCACCTTTCTAAGTCTTTAATTAATTGAACAGGCCAAGAGTAAATTGAGATGCAGTGAAGAAGCATGCTATGAATCACACTTTTCACTAATTGTACTCTTCCAGCAAGAGAGAGGAGAGAAGCTTTCGAAGCTGAAAGTTTAAGTTTTACCTTGTCTGCAATAGGTTGGAAATAAGTTGTTTTCGCTTTCCCCTTGAAAATTGGCACACCTAAATATGTGAATGGCAAAGAACCAATACTGAAATCAGTCAAGTTGGATATTTGAGATAGCCTTTGATGAGATATAGAACCCGAGAAAATTGAAGACTTTTGAGGGTTAACATGTTGTCCAGATGCCTGAGCATATCTTAAGAATATATCAATGAGATTTTGGATGTTTGAAGCCGAGCCTTTACAAAACACCATTATGTCATCAACATAGAGTATGTGAGATGGTGCAGGATTGTTTCTAGAGCCTTGAATGAGTTTTAACTTACCTTCTTTGACTAGTTTTGTGAGACTTCTACTTAAAACTTCTTCTGCAAGGCAAAAGAGGAGAGGGGAGAGGGGGTCTCCTTGTCTGACTCCCCTTGAACAAGAGAAATATCCATGAAGTTTACCATTAATAGCAATAGACATTTTAGCTGATTCTAAAATTGTTTTGATCCAACTGCAAAATAAGTCATTGAAACCAAAAGTCTTCAATACTTTAAGCAAAAAAATCCAGTTTATAGTATCAAATGCCTTAGCCATATCAACTTTAAGTGCCAAATTCCCACCAAATGTCTTCTTATGTAACACATTAATGACTTCAGAAGTGAGACATATGCAGTCTTTGATAATCCTCCCTTTTATGAAACCTCTTTGTTGAATTGATGAAATTGCAAGCATAATAGTTGAAAGTCTATTTGCTAGAATCTTTGATATCACCTTGAATTTGAAATTAGCAATTGCAATTGGTCTGAACTGCTCCACTGTATCTGCCTTGTTAGTTTTAGGAATAAGATCAATAATATTAACATTAAAATTAGGCAATAATCAACCAGAAGTAAAAAACTGCATAACAGCTTTAAACATATCATGTTTGATTATTTCCCAGTAAGTTTGAAAAAATATCGCTCCAAAACCATCAGGTCCTGGAGCACTATTTTTGTTTAAATCAAAAACTGCTTTAGAGCATGTTATTCATTCTATCAGTGATTAAATATGGAATAACTTCTTCAATCAAACCATTTTGACTGACATTTGTATTAATGGTAGACATATTTGTAAAATGATTGACAACATGTGCTGAAATTAACTTAGGGTCATCAAGTGTGATATCACCACTCCTCATGGTTGTTATATGACTAGAGACATTTCTAATCTTAGCAACTCTATGGAAAAAAGTTGTGTTTCTGTCACCTTCAGAATGCCACTTTACTTTAGATTTTTCATGCCAAAACATTTCTCCAACATTCAATGCATTTTCCAAATTGATTTGGGCAGCCTTTTCTTGATCCATAAGCAAATCAAAGATACCAGTGTTGTTGATCTTCATTTGGATCTCATCTAAATCTTTGTATACATCTGTAACTTGAGTATGGACATTTCCAAAAGTATTCTTGTTCCACACTTTAAAAGCTTCTTTTAAGATCTTCAACTTCTGAGATAGAACATACATAGGAAAGCCAGTAACTTGATTATTCCAGCTTTGTCTCACAATGTTAATACATTCTGGATGGGAAATCCACATTTTCATGAATTTGAAAGTGGGGGAAAACTGAGGGCTCTAGGTTTGGAAATCAAACAAGATGGGCAAATGATCAGATCTGAGCTTGGTTAGGGTACAAACATTGATGGACTCACATGCATTCATCCAATCATGGTTTACTATGACTCTATCTAGTCTTTTTTGGGTGTTATTTCTGCCTCTTCTACCATTTGTCTAGGTTAAGAAGGTACCTTTGGTATGTAAATGAATAAGGTTATTGGAGTCTGACCATGTTTGAAAATCAGACATAGGTAATCTTGTAGGTTCATGCTTACCCTGATGTTCATGAGACCCTAAAATGGTATTAAAGTCACCAATGCAACTCCAAGGAATATTAAATTGGGAATGAATGAGAGATATGGCTGACCAGAGATTTCTTCTAGTTATATAGCAGGTAGAGGCATATACAACTGTTATACCAAAAGGTTTGCCTTTAACATCAACTTGAATTGTAATTTGTTGATCATCAACGTTAATTATAGTTGGGGAAATATTTATGGAACAGAGACACCACAAGTTTGGAAGGAGTGAACCTCTATTATTAATAGCACAAACTTTAAGACCAAGATTATATAACCATCTAGGAGAAAGATTGGATATAGACATCCATGGTTCAGCTAAAAAACATAACTCAGGTTTAAACTTAACAAGTAACTTTTTTAAAGCTAATTTTGTAGGAGAATTAGCCAAACCTCTAAGATTCCAAAAGAAGCACTTCATTTGAAAGGTTTGGGTAAACCAACCTTTGATCTAGTAATGTAAGGTTTCTACTTTGAGCTCTTCTGGGTGCCTGCCTTTTTCTCCTTCCTTGATGACTTACTGGAAACAAGTTGAAAACCTTGTTCATCAATCAAAGGAATTGCAGCATCTGCTTGTTTGGAGACTATATTAGCAACAGGTAACTTTTCTGCCATTCTACTTGAACCTGCAACTTCAGGGATAACATTAATAGGAATATTAACATCAAGTTGATCATTGTCCCCTAACTCCCCATCATTGACTTCCATCTCTTCAAGGTTGGCCCAAGACTCTTTAAAAAATTGATGTCCTTCTGCACTATATCATGTTCATTTTCACTACTACTATTTTCTGAATATTCATTCTTCTCCTCATTATGATCTAAACCTAAATTATCATTGTTGATTGATTGAGTAGCATCAACAAATTCAGAACCATTTGAACAACTTGAGTCTGCAACTACAATTGGTGTCCTGTTCTCCACTTCATTATTCCTTACTAGAGGTGTTGTTTGATCTTCCTGTCTTTTTGAGATTTCTTCATTGATTTCCTTCTCCAGATCAACATCATCTTGATTTCTTCCCTTTGAACCTAAATTCTCCAAGTTTACCACTTCAGGCTCTTTATTTATCACTGCAGGCTCCTTATTTTTCTTTTGCACATACACTTGAACAACAAGATCCTTCTTTATCACATTTTGTGTCTCTACATGCTTCTCAATTGGTTTTCTTTTACAAATATCATAATAGTGACCAGTGCACTTACAATAACTACAGAAATCAGGTAAGTTTTCATATTCAATGTCAACAAAGAAAGCATACCCTGTCCTTTCTACTAGGATTCTATGACACAGTGAGTCATTCAAATTTAAATCAATTAAAACCCTAGCATAGTGGCCAAAAGATCTATCAAGCATTGATTTACCAGTGATGCTATCTGTGCAAATTGGAATCCCAACCCCACTAGAAATAGCAAAGAGTATTTTCTGGCGCCGATACTCTTGAGAAAGACCAAAAATCCTAATCCAGACCTGAGTAGCAGTTTGATGCTGGAAATTAGGGTTAAAGTTTTTGCTCCACGCAAACAACTTCAAAATGCCAACATTCAAATTCCACGACCCAATGGTTCTAACCCTTCTCATGTCTTCAATAGAAGAGAAAGAGAACTCATAAAATCCTTTCCCAATAGAGGTAACCCCTCCATCTTCCAATGGTTTTCCACAAGACAGATAGCTTATTTATCAAGTTATCAACAGTAATAGGGTTTGAACCTTTGGGCCAGATAATCCTACCTTGCAAGTTGTGCTTGCATGTCTCTAATCCAGCTTCATACTCATTATCAGGTATCTGAATAGCCCTATCCTCGCCTTTAAGACATGGTTTAGGAAGCTGACTTAGTGGAATATCACAGATGTTACTTACGGCCTGCGCAAAAGTTTTTTGCTGCTTGGTTTGGGTATTATCTGGTTGTGGAGAAGATTTGGATGGTGAATTTGGTTGAGATTGAAGGCATGGCCAGTTGATGATGGTGGTTTTGAGCGGCGGTGGGACGGTGGTCATGATGGAAAAGTAGGTTAAGAGCGGTGGATTAAGGAAACTTAGGAGGAAGGAAAGGTTAGTGGGTGAACAATGATGAATCGCAAAAAAATTTCCTAGGTTAAGAGAGCACATGTTGTTTTTTTAATTTATGGTTACTTTGATGACTGTCTTGTCTGTTAAAGGGGATTTGGGTCTCTTTCAGGGATGGAGAAGATTAGTTAGGGTTTCATGTTGATATGACATTTGATTGTGTGGTCCATCTACGACTTGTAATGATATTTTTATTTTTTTTAGGTAAGACATTAGATGTTGAACAATTGGTTGACATGATCAAGTTTAGTTCGTGGTATTGGTTCTTTGAGAAACACCTCGTTCATCCCTGCTTCCATTATTATTAGATGGTGAAACTAGTTCTCTATCGATGCCAATAGTTCTCGTGTAGTTGGCGTGGTTGGATGACTTTTAGCGCGATTGGGCCGTTCTAGGCTGCCTGTGGTACTTGTCTATGACGGAGTGGGTTAGGCTCATCGTCTTTATTTGTTTATACCATGGCTTAGTGATAGAGTTGTTCCTGAAGTGTGCTTCTGTGGCGGTTCTCCGCGAGTGGTGTTTTGGTCCTTTTTTTCTTATGCTTTGGTGTAGGGGTTGTAGTTGTTGTGCTGTGATTGATGTTTATCTTCTGGTTTTCTTTTTGGGTATTTAAGGTACCTATGGTACTCTTCCCCTCTTTGCAACTGTACTTCTCTGATTTTTTCTGTATTCATTTCTATTTTCCATTAAAAAAAGAATTCGTTTAAATACAATTTTAGTCTTCTTATTTAGGCAAAATCATAATTTTGGTCTCCATATTTGTAATTGCGCAATTTTGGTCCCCCCATTTCAATATGAACGAATGACTTTGATCATCCTATTTGATGATGTGACAGTAAATTATTCACTCTTAGTCCAATGTATCATTTCAATTGATCATCTTTTGCCTCTGTATATCTGATTATGACACAATTTAACAGCCTATTTTTGAAGACTCAACAATTAGGACCTTCATTTTCATATAAAGTTATGTAATATATATTGTCACGTCTTAAAAAGAGATGGTCAAAATCAAGGATTGTTAAATAGTATTGAAATGAAGGAAAATTGTGAAATTAAAAATAAGGAGAGCAAAATTACGGTGTTACTAAAATAAGAGGGTCAAAACTACATTTATGTGAAATTCCTACTACTGTCGAGATATCAATTGAGTGAACTAAATGTACAAAAAATCATTGCATTTTCGCACAATAAAATAATCAAACATTTTTTATCTGTTTAATAATATGTAGAAAAAGTAGGACTAAAACTATCAAGTTTATTATTATTTTTTCAAAGGACAACGATCAAGTTTATTTATACATTAACTTGTATGATAGGATACTTTTGAATGTGCTATAATGATATTTAATAATGATTCGACTTTTAGGGAGAGTTTCTAACTAAAATCTATATATTTAAAAAATTAAAACAAATATAGCACATAGTATTTTTCTATTGTTGATGTAGACATATTTTTTACGTTATAAAGTTATAAAAAAAATTATTTGTTACATACATAGAAGAAAAACCATGACTATAATTATCAAATTTTTTTATATTATGATCTTACTTTTTTCCCCATTTCTTGTGGTAGCTCAAATTTTTCGTAAGCATTTTATAACCCTTTCAACTATATGTATTATATATATATATATATATATATATATATATATATATATATATATATATATATATATATATTAACATTGTTTTTATTAACGTTGTTTTTTTCTTTTTCTTCTTCTTCTTGTTTTGCATCACAGCAAGATGGTGTGTATATGACAAGGATTGTCCACAAAGCATGTGTTGTCCTGGTCGAATTCCGAAGTGCATTTTTGGACATTGTAATTGCGTTAAAGAGCGAAGTTGAAAAATAAGTATGTATTACATATTTCTATAACATCTATATATACATATAATAGATGAGTTTGAGCTGCCTTTTTCCCTTTTCAATTTGATCCTTCATCTGAATCATTTTATTTACTATTTTATCCTTTTTATACCAATATTTAAATTATTAATTTAAAATAAGATAAATCTCATTATAATATTCTACAACAATATAAAAAATATTATCTTAAAAATATATAAAGAAAATAGACGATTTTGAGTTGGATTTTTTCATTATTCCAATTATACCCTTAAACAATTTTTTCTATAATAATGTTATATTGTTGGTGTAATTGAAAAGGATAAGAGTTTATTATATTTGCAATATTATTGTGTAACTCTAAAAAATAAGCATGATTTGTTACAATAAGCCACAAACATCTATACATATAATTTTAATCAAAATCTAAATTTCATATAAAAATAAATTATTTATAGTTTACACGCGTTAGCGCAATAAAAAGAACAAATAGATGAGGACAGAGTGCTCGTCAACCGCCAGTGCCTGTAATATTATTTTACTATCATATTAATAGCACTCTTGTAATTTGACAAAGAGTCTCACATTGGATAGGAAATGACCTGATAATGTGTTTATAAATAGGGGCATTCCTCATTTCATAAGCCGAATTTATGACGTTGTGTTAAACCCAACCACGATTTCTAATACGGTATTAGAGTTTGTTTAAGATCCATTGAACCACCTGCTATCAGATTTCTGTTATTGAGCCACCCACCATTTATGTCCACAAACCAAGCCTAATAGTGTTGGTCGTGAGAGAGTGTATTAAAGAGTCTCACATCGGATATGAGATGGCCTCACAATGTGTTTATAAATGAGAGAAATTCTCACCATAAACCAATTTTGTGGATTTGTGTTAGACCCAACCACGATTTCTAAGATAATTTATCTCATTATTTAATCTATATTTCTTTGAACTTTCATTTTTTTTTGTCTTACATTACAAATGTGTTAAGGTATCATCACCTTCGTTGTATTGTGAATATATATTTAATCGGAAAGAAAGTTGGAGTTCTAATTGGTGTTTGATATTTTATCATGCATGGCGAGTATTCAATTATATCTGCCTATGGTACTATTTTGCGAAATATGGTTTAGCATTCAATGGTCTGGTAGATCTGGAAGTAACAAAATTATGCCACATGTGGTGGATCTTATTAACTTATCCGCTTAAAAATCTAATATTTGAGGAAGATCTTGGGTTCCAGTATTGTTAATAGTTATGTCTATAGTTTTAAACCTCGGCTCGGTCATCGACTCGGTAGGGGTACTGGGTTACTGGATCAATGGTCGAATCACTGGGTCATTGGTCGAACCGCATGAACGAACCGGAACCACTCGAATGACTCGGTTAGATAACTCGGTCTGGAGATTAAATTTATATAGTTATTTAACCAGATTAACTTGGATTGAATCGGTGACTCAGTCACATTTAAAACTAAAATAATGTCACCTAAAATTAAAGAAAAACTATCCAACAATAATAATTTCATAGGCTAATTGTTCAAATTCAAAACATAGTCATAACTCAAAATACAACTTA
>Ga0209282_1001754_pt1 | contig 12148 bp, 4 predicted proteins | sample Mtrugardesep15_FD_187529 | JGI IMG/M metagenome (GOLD analysis project Ga0209282, IMG submission 187529) | Root nodule microbial communities of legume samples collected from California, USA - M. trunc garden sep15 (SPAdes) (version 2) | ecosystem: Host-associated > Plants > Roots > Nodule...
AACCAAGATAAAAAAACTCAATAATATAAATCTTTATGGCAGATAAAAATTGAAAATAAATTGAATAATTGTACCGAGTTTATGGCTTAACCTAGTCATTTCCATACTGCCATAAGACTCTATTTCAAGGTGCCATAAATTCCTAAGATTTTCAGCTAACAAAATTCCTATCACTTCTCTTTAAAAAACATACATAATTTTTTACATTTTTTATCGTGAGTTAAAATTTATCAAACAATATTAAAAACAAAATGTCTTCAATTAATTTGTGCACAAAAATTTGTTTTCCATCCCCTTAATTTTTATATTTATTAAATCATCAAAAATCTACAATCTATAAGCAAACCCATGAGCCTTGATCCTTTCCAAATTTCTGATTACTAGTAGCTTTTTTTGTCATGTCAAATATATATACTCTTAATTAACAACTCAGCCTCAATATAACCCAATATTTACAATTAATTAAATCAAAGTTTACACTACAAAAATATGAATTTGTACATAAGAAAAATATGAATAATCAGAGGAACATAATCATATGACATAAGCAATTGAGCACATAAAATTTAAAATTGAAAATACTTACAGAAAATTGAATAACCAATTAACCACCCCAAAACAAAATTACAAAGCAAAAACAGAGAAAGTAAATGAAAATAAATAAATAAATACGAATAATACCTTTATAGTTACATTTTCTAAGAAGTGCTGTTATAATCTGTCTCGTGCAATCATCAGCTTCAACCAAAAGCACCCTCAAAACCATTTTTGGCAAGAATTTCTCCCACCTCATAAGCCCTTTCATTTCACCACCACCTCTACTCTCAGTTCCTCCACTCCCTTCTTCTTCCCTAACCTTCTCTTCTTCTTCTTCCACTCTCACTATTTTCTCACCACTCATTACAACCTCACCCATGTTTTTTATTGGACCCAAAGACAAGAATCAGCGTATAGCATCAGAATCTTTGTTCAACAAACCAAAACCTTAGCACACAACAAAGAAAATATCCAATTTGGAAGGTTGAAAAATAAAAGAAAGTAAGAAGAAAGAAAAAAAGCAATATATTGTATATATATGGATATTGTACAAGATTTTTTAAGGTAATAGAGTTTGATCCAATGGTATAGATTGTGACACCAAAGGTAACAAGGTTCTAATCCAACGGTTAAATTTTTTATTCTTTTAGCACAAAATATCTAGAAACCATGCAGACACTGGCCCACATGGTCCACGTCATCAACTAGATCTATAAAGAAATAACCCGTGGTTGGTGCTGCTCTATTAGTGGTGGATATCATTTCATTCACTCATTTATTCAATTTATTCAAACTATTTTTGTGCTTTAATTGTTTGGTTATAACTTTCTCTTGAATTCCAAGTTGTGTCCAAATGGAAAATATCAAGGGGATATTTTTGTGTGAGGGACAATTGGGAATGCACATGGACCCATTTGGAGAAAGATATTAATTTTTCTAATACAAAAAAATGAAGATATTTTTGAGTGCTTTGAGGCTGTCCAAGAATCCCATGGACAATAGTGATACACGTGGCAATTTGGTTGAGGATGTCTTGTTTTGTGGCTTTGAAGTCGTCGAACGCTATCTATGTCTTCACAAATCACATGCTGCGGGCAGATGTTGGCTACTCGCTCTTTTATAGGTCAATATATATCTATCAAAATTTGACTTGCAAAATAGTAAAAGAAATTATAACATGTGTTTAGTTCATAAGCTTACTTCAAATGATAAAGATAGTAGATATTAGTTCTGGCAAAAAAAGATAACAGATAATATAGCAATGGGTCGGGTTTGAACATTGGGCACCCTAGAGGTGTACATGATTTTATCAACATGAGAAATCCGGTCAAACCTAACTAAAAAATTCAAAAAAAATGAGTTAGATCGGGTAATTGAATGGCTATGGTTTTTAAAATCAGACACAAATCTAAAAAATATACTTACTCAATAATGTCAACATTTTTTTATTAAACATTAAAGGTTTTGGTCATAAATCAAGTTAAATTTCCATACCGGTACACCCTATATATTGAAAACTAAAACATGCTACAGTTACAAATTAAGATGTTGCAATTTTTAATTGTTTTGATGCTAATGTGATTTTATGTCATGCAACTTTAGTTTGTTGCAGGTATTTTATGATTTAAAAGAAAATGTTATATTGAGAAAACAATTAATCAAATCATGATATCTCAAAGAAGAAGCTCATCAATAATTTGTAATAAGGTGGTGTTTGCAAGAATGTGGGAGATGATTGAAATGTATGGGGTTGATTATAGACCGCCTTCATTATATAAGGGAAAAGCTTTTGGAATAAGTTGTGGATCAAACTAATGTTATGTTTGAAGAGTATGAAAAAGAGTGGAAGAGTACGGTTGTTCGATCGTCTCTGATGGGTGGATCGATTAGACAAAAAAAGATGTTTTATTTGTTACAAACTTAAAAGCTTAGAAGAAAATTTGGTGATCAAATGTTCAAATTGAAAAGATATAAATTCAAGGACAAGACATTTGATTTAATTCAGATTCATATTGAAATAAATTGAGTACTCAAAGGAACACAATTGGTACATCATGAATGAAGTTTCATCAAAGACTCCTACATATTTTTGTGACAGCATCAATCATTATGGATACCATAAAAGAGATGTTCGATACAAGTGGAAAAAAGCTCAAATGAGTAGTAAATCTTTATTTATTAATTTTGTTAAGTTTTAACCTAATTTTTTCCCTCAATTAATCTCTTATTAAATTTACAACAACTTTATCCTAAAATTTTAGCTTTAAATTTGCATCATATATGTTTTTCATTTCTCTCTCTAATAACCATGAATATTTTTCAAAGCAAAAATTTAATCCTTAATTTTATTATGTTTGCAGCAACTTAACCTATTGTTTCTGTAGATTTTTTTTTTGACAAGTTGTTTTACACTTATTTAATACGTTTAGAAACACAATACCCTAATTTACATGCAAACTCAACTACCCTAAATAATTTGTTAGGAACCATGAACTACATTAATTTTTTATGTTTAACTATAAAAGTAATAAATAAAATTGAAACGTGCAACAATATAATTTTGTATTCTTTTTATCTTTTTTCTTTATAATTTTTTTTATTATCATTTTATTGTAATATTTGTATCTCCAATAATCTACTTTACGTTTATTGATCGACCCACGATCTTACGGGTTAAAAATTATTTATTGGTCTCTATCATATTCGAGAATACACGTGCGTCGCACGGGTCAAAAGTCTGATTAGCATATAAAATGCTGGTGCTTATTACCCTGCCTCTTAATAAAACTGACCTAACAGCTAAGACAAGCTCTCAGTATCAACTTACTAATGGATTTCATAGACCCGAACTACGTGTTACTGCTAATAACCCCTTATGAAATAGACTCGAACACATTATCATCATTACTTTTTCTTATCATGTATGTGACAACATTTTTTCAATTGATATGATGTCATGTCTCACATCTATTGTTCTGATTCATTTTCTCAAACCATTTCAACATTAACTAGAAGTTAGAAACTATTGACAAAATTTATTGCCCACGACGAGAACGGTAGGTATGAAAATGCAGACAGGGAACATGTGACACCACTTGCACCATTGACATTAATACATAAGAAATATTATGATTATGAGTTTGAAGTCACTGCTAGTACTGTTAAAACTTGCCAGTGCAATGATGTATAAAACGAAGTGAAAATTTCCAGCATGACCGAAAGATCGCAAATTGGTAATTCCCTTGCATGATAGTAATTTGATAAATTACTTTGGCCAACAACATATCAGTCAAAAAGAAGCCTATGTTACATTTAGTTTCATGAGCTCTTCTCACGTACACACTAACTAATTTCTGTTTAGATAATTTTAATAAAGCATTTCAAGAATGCATTCAAACATAACTAGCACTAAAGTCCACATCAATACATACTCCGTTCCAACCATGTTAGAGATGTCACAAAGCCTATATTTACTTGTTTCACGAACGTTTGGGAAGTGTATATGGCACATGCTTATCCTCACAAATAGCCTGAAAATGGGCATATAAGCAATAAAATAAATAAACAAAGTTCAACATACAACATTAATTCAGTGTAAACTGTTTGATAGGCTGATACAAGAGAAAGGCAAAAAAATAATGTTTTTTGTGTATTAGGCAGCTTGCACGAATGTGAAAAAATCTTTTATTTTGTTATACAAGTTAAGCAACACTAACTTCTTCATACTTCGTAATAGAAAAAACAACTGATTGCAAAAATAATCTAATCTTAGTTGCCATTGTCAAACATTATAACCACTTGAGCATTTATTCAAAATCTCAACTCACAAGGCAACGGTGTTTCACATAACACAGCCTGTGTTTAGAGCTTCCCTAAATTTTTAACACCTTTGCAAAAGACAGAATAAACTGCCAAATATATTATATCCAACCAGGTAAATTAATGGATAAAAGCACAGCCTAGGGGGAAATCCCCCCAAAAAAACTAAAGTTAAATTATGGTTTTTGAGAGAGTGGCATAAAAAAAGAGGTGCACAATCTTATACTTGAAAAGAGACAACTATGTAATAACAAAAACAAAGTCTCTTTTCAAAAATAATAGTAATGCATGCTGAATCTATATTACACAAATAGAAAAATACAAACCTGCATATCGTCTGGAAGAGCCTCTGAGACAGCAAGAGTGTAAACACCAGGAACAAATTTTCCTGCAACATATAAGAACTTTAATTTCCACATCTCAGTTGTGTGCAAGATTTCAAACTTCAATCTAGATAGAGATTCAAAAAAGAAAAACTAAACGGCACTTCACAGTTGAAAGAGAAAAATAAACAAAAAAGATGAACTTCAAATGAAAAAAACAGCATAACAACTTTTCTATCTCTATAATAATATACACATTTAGCTCACACAAATGAAAATTCTCTCGAGGTGTCAATCACACAATAGTCAGTAGCCACTCACTAAATTACTTCACCAGTTTTTAATTCAGAGGTACTAATATACATGTTTTGAATCAACCCCAATCTCTTCCTCGGGCACCATTCTTTATTATTACAAAAAAGGAAAAGCTTCTCACTCGCTCATTTTTTTTTTTTAAATTCAAATTTAACTGGTACAATTTATATCACATTCCTCTTCTATCCATCTCTTTGCTCTCTGCCCATCTCTCACTCCTCTGCTCAGTGCCCAACAATCTGAACTTACTATCACAGGCTTTATATTATTTCTCTCGCCACCGTTTATGCCCATCTTCCATAATCAAAACATTGTATAACCTACATCTAAAACGTGGCCTCTTCTTCTTCAAAACAGACTGAGAAAATGGGGTTCTTGACTGTAAATGGAAAATCTTAACAGCAACTAAGGTTTATGATTTTGACTGTGACTCTTTATTTCTATATTCAATTGTGACTTTGTGATTTTCTGCGGCTGTAGACATTGTGTGAGCTTTATTGTAGCCAGGCTTAGATGGCATGTACTCTATCCTTGTCTTTACATATGAACAAGTCACTGTCTCCACATTCTCATCTAAACTTTCCTGAAATGATGAAATTGTGAGATTGACAGCTAATGACTAACTCTTTAGTCTTTTTCTTCTCATTTTAGTACTAATTTTCTATTTTTCTTTATTTTAGAGCATCTCCTTATTTAGTGGTTGATGGATTTAATGCTTGAGGAAAAAAGGAACGGTTTGTAGGCAAGTTCATTTGCTTTGGAATTGATTTGATACACAAAATGTGCACTCACAGGGTGTTTTTGAAAATGTCTTACAACAGGAAATGGATGGAAAATGTAAACAGCCAAGCATGAAGCTTTCAAATGATATGCTTTTATATTGTTTCTGCTTTTTTTTTTCCTTTGAATGTATACACATGTTTAAGGAGCCTGTCAGTACAACCACTAAATGTTTATATACTCCTTCCTTATTAGACATTATTGGCAAAATCTTTGAATGTGATTTCATGTTAGAATTTGGGTAGAGGCTAACTCAACCTTACAAAATTGGCTTATAAGGTGACGGGTGTCACTCTATAAACTAATGATCTAGGATAGGCTCTAATACCATAATGAGTACTATAGATTTCTTCCATCAAGGACGATGAGAACAATATGGAAAATTACTGGACTTAAAAACCAGAGGATCTTAAGACTGCAAGGGTGCACAAATAGAAAAACAGAGACGGTAGCTTCAGACAATGAGTGAAGAGCAAGGGTTTGCTGGATAGAGTTGATAAAGACTCTGCATCAGACAAACGAACTCAAAAACAGGTTGAAGAGGCGCCCACGAGATGACCTGAACCAACGCTTCTTGATCAAAACGATTTACGACGGCAAGTGGCCTATATGTGCCGGAAAGTCTGACAGATTGTTATGGCAAGTGGGAACTTCTCCGGCGACGAAACTTCAGAGTGTGACAGATCAGAGTCTTAGGGTAACGAAGCCACCACGCGAGTCTAGCGTAGAGGGTGGCAGACAAGACTTAAAAGAAAATAAAAAGTATAACTAGCGTGACCAAGCTTTGAATACGATCTTGAATGAATTGGTTATGAGTATCACAAAGCTCATAAATTAACACCACGAGAGTATATAACGTACTATTCACCTAAACATTAAACAGTACTTTAATCTTCGTCAGCTACAATAAATTTCACAATTAAATTTTGTATTCCTCTTTCTAGGACCTTACTTGAACCCTTTAACCAAAAGGTTGAAACTGCAAAGCATTACCATAACTCGACACATGTAATACATAGATTTGGTTGTGGTTGAATTGCAATTTGATACTTATGCGCCATATGTGTTGGAGTTATGGTAATGTTTTGTAGTTTCTACCTTTCAGTTAAATGGTCAAGTAAGGTCCAAGAAGGAGGAAGAGTACAAAATTTAATTATGAAACTTATTACCATAGACAAAATATAAGTATTATTCAATGTTTAGGTGAATAGTATGTTGTTTACACTCATTGTGTTTAAAAAGAGTTAAAGAACATTCTATTCACTTAAACATTCCACATAACTTAATTTTTGTTAGTTACAAATAAATTTCATAATTAAATTTTGTATTCCTCTTTCTAGGACCTTACTTAAACCCTTTAACCAAAAGGTTGAAACTGCAAGGCATTACCACAACTCAACACATGTAATCCATAAATTTGGTTGTTGTTGAGTTGCAATTTGGTATCCATAGTAGACGTGAATGAGAGACAACTGTATGTAGAATGTTTTTGAATAATGACTTTGTGATTACCAATTCGTACAACGGCACTCCACATAATGTTGTCTCCCATTCGTATCTGTTTCTAAGGTAGTGCATCTACTATGGATATCAAATTGCCACTCAACCACAATCAAAGTTATGGATTACATGTGTTGGAGTTATGGTAATGTTTTGTAGTTTCTACATTTTGATTAAAAGGTCGAGTAAGGTCCTACAAGGAGGAAAGAATACGAAATTTAATAATGAAATTTGTAATTGTAATTGACAAAAATTAAGTATTATTTAATGTTTAGATGAATACTATGTTCTCTACTCTTGTGGTGTTAATTTATGAGGTTTGTGGTATCTCATAAGCAACTCAAACAATTGATTTAAAAAATATATAAAATTAATTTTGTTAAATAACTACTATGAATGGAAAACATGGAATTGGTAGCACAACATTTGCTTTAGCTTTTTGTAATGAAGGTTATGTCTGCATCGACCTAGAAAAGGTGTGTATGTTGATCTATATATACTAAGTTAAACCTAGAAAAGGTGTGTATTTTGATCTCTACGTAAAAAGTTTGATCATGTTATTCTTAATATCAATATGTATTGTCGAGATTAACCATATCCAATATGTTTAGTAAATGTCTTGCAAAAACTACTATACTAACTAAAGACCATATAGTGATTTACAATAACGTTTTCTTTACCTATTGTTGTTGCAATTTTCTATAATGTAAAATAATGAATTCTAATTTTGTATTAACTGTGTGCAACTTAAATTTATATCGCTATTTTGATGTTATCTCATGAATATGTTGAGACTTTTTCATGTAATTTTAAATAATTGTTCAGTTTTTTATTGTTACTATGTTAGTACTTAAGTTAATAATCATAGAGTATCTCCCATCCATTTGCACAGGTGTATGACTAGTTGTATATTACAAATTAATGCTATCATCATAATACTGTAAAGGGAAAGAAAACTGAAAGACAATGGGCAAGACAAATTATAATAAGTATTACACAAGATAAATGGACATACCAATGCGCAACCAACGGGCGGCCCAGCTTCGAGTTGGATCCATTACAGAAATGATCCTGAAAACCAAATTGAAGAAGAAGAAAAACATGACATTCAGAAGCTTCAAAGGTGATTAGGGTTTTGATGTAAATAGATATGACAAGAACATACCCGTTAAAATTGGGGGTGGTGCATTCAACAGCACGCTCTTGATCTTCTTCCATCTGTAAAAATGGGCAGTTCTCACAACCTGACTCCCTAAACTGCAAATCAGAAAAAAGGGATTATTTGTATTTATGTAAACCAAATAAGTTTATGTTTAGTTATGCAGTGACAAGAATTGAGTTTGAGTGAATTGATTCTGTAAAATTTTGATTCTCCTTAAAAGTGGGTTAAGGTAAAGTGATTTGTGTTTGGATACGTTCACTTGAACAAAAAAAATTGTGTAAAAATCAATACTACTATCAAAAGCAACAAATTTTAGCTTCAAGTAGAATCAATTACGGAGACAATCAATTCTACTTGAAAACAACCAATAATGTGATAATCAATTCTACACCTCCAAAATCAATTCTGGTCCCTAAAAGGAGAACCAAACATATACTAAGAATAGTGAGAGAAAAGGAAGGACAGTAAAACCTGATCGTAGGTTTTGACAAGGCGGCAACGAAGACAAGCCCTCAATTCATGTCCAAAGCTTGTAGGGATTTGAGCAGGTGCACTTGCCATTGTTTTCCAGCACACACTGGTTGATCTGATTAACACTTCGTCATTAGCACAATGCCATCATTATCGCAAAGAAAAATTAACAGGAACAACCAAAAATCACAATAAAAATAAAATAAAATAAAAAACAAACAAATCTACAAAAGTTACAAGGGACATGGATGAATACCTGAGTTGAAGTACGACGACTGAGAAGACGAGAGGCACGATTCTAGGGTTCGCGATAATTGATCCGAAGCTAGGGCTTTAGAAATGGTGAATTATGATTTGTGGGAGACGATTATAAAATAGGCTTGGTTTTTTCGTAACGACGTCGTTTTCTCTGTCTAATATTTAAAGGAATAAAATAATGTTGTTTACAAAATATAAAAAAATAAAAATATACTGCAGGCTGTGGGGTTCGAACCCACGCGCACTCAGTGCAGTAGGTCTTAAGTCTACCCCCTTAGACCACTCGGGCAAGCCTGCATGTTGATTATGATATCCTTGTACTAATATAACAAAACAGTTTAGCAGCCCATGCCTAGCATTTTGCTTTAATAAATGATTTATTGAATAATTTTTTTTCAAAAACACTAAGAAAAATTTGATTTTATAAATATAATGTTTTGAAAAATATTAATTTATTGCATTTTTTTTAATAAATGGAAATGCAAAGAACATTACCTAATTATATTCAAAATTAGTAGGAAATAATGAGTGGGAGACTTAGACCAAAATCATTCAAACATTGACAAATCTATAACTTGGTAAACCATACATGTTTCTAATATAATGCACCATATAATCACTTTGAAACTAATCAAACTAAACTAGAGAAGTAACATCTAGACCAATATTAGCTAGTTTATCAGCACAATTATTTCCTTCCATATAAATGTGAGAAACTACAAAAATTCATATTCGTAGTGAGATTGATACAGTTCTTCCATCTATTCTTGAGAAACCAAGGGACAATAGCGATGGACTTGAAAGTTGATACCACTAACATGAAATCAGTTTCAAGCCAAAGATTCATCTAGTTCTTTGTAAATGTAATCTCAATAGCCTAAATGTACAACGAGTCAAAATAAAGATCGACATATCATTATATAACATACAGATAAGTATAAGAAAAATCGCAATAAACAACACTTTATAACATACCAACTATTTTTCTTAAAACTAACAAAGTATTAGTCAATCTAAATGAGTAAAACAAAAATTGATGATAACGAACGGCCTAATAATTAAATGGTTTAAACCCTAATAAGAAAACAACCATTACATCATTTAATATAATATTGTTGTGTAATTTTTTAATTAATATTGTAAGTTGATATACAACTTGCTTTAATCACTTTTCAAAGAGAATCATTTTAAAAACTTACCGAACTTTATTGAGTGCATTTTTGTTAATTAAATAATATATATATATATATATAATTAATTAACTTTAAATTTTAAAACAAATTGAATATTAGATAAACCACGCGCAATTGATTTGCTCTTATCCTCATGAACTAAACATGACTGAGCAATGTATTTTAATCACTAACTACCTGCATGAACCACCTATATATTTTACAAATAATACATTTTAGTCACATTCTTCATGTATTAAATATAGTTTTTGGGTCATGTATTTAAATCACAAACAACAACGTCAATACGTACATGAACTACAAATATATCTTTCAAAAACAAAACCAAAATCTTCATTATTCATGTATTAAATAAGACTCTTTGAGTCGTGCATTTCGTGCGAGAATAAATATTATATATGTAAGAAATACAAAGGGATTTTCAATTTTAACTCCTATTATATTTATATATATTATGTCTCTATTTTTTGTCTAATAACTGAAGTAACTTTTTTTTATACATATAAATGATCGCATAAGTTTAGTAAGGTTCTATTATTTTGTTGAAAGGCTATAAATTATGTTAGTTATTACTTTGAAATTAGACGGGAAATATCAACAAATTTAATTATTTTTTTGTTCCCTCGTGTGTTTTCATCTATTATCTTATACCTAATTTTTCCTCAAATGCATAAAATAAAGACCCTTTTGCAAACACACAAAAACAAAAAATAGCTACTATTTAATTAGGGGTGGACATGACCCGGTTAACCATAATAACCGAACCGAAGTGTTGAAATGGTTTGGAATAACCGAAATGAACCGTTTAAGGTTTGGAAGTAACCGAACTAAACCAAAGTTATAGTTCAGTTAACTTTTTGTTTACCTATTAACCGAACCGAACAAAAACCAATATTTTGAACTGAAATGTTTTTTTTTATCCTTTTCCGAATTTAATTGTGTTTTTTTTCTTTTAAAATTAAACTGTAGGGTACTCGAAACATTATGATTATATTAAGTGTAATCCATTGATAAATGTTTATTTTTGAATAATGGTGGTGATGAGAGTTTTCACTATGTATTTTCTTCTTTTGCTCTGATATGTCTTTAAACCGACGAACAATCGGCCTATCAAAGACAACAACCCATATTATTCCTTACTAATACACAAATGATTGTCCAATGTATTGCAGAGATCGTGTTATTTCTACGCAACGAACCATATTATTTCTAGTAGTAGTTTCATTGTTATAAACGTCTCTAATGCATGTAAAACCTTGAATGTATAGGCTCATTAACAAGTTTGTTTAGAAAAGTTTCATACATTTGGTTGGGGAATGTCCCCGCCTGCTTTTTTTTTTTTTTCTTTTTTACCCCATGGTATAATTTGCTCAATACATCATATTTGCATAAGTTAATAGTATTAACATCATTCCAGATAAAAATATTACAATGGCAGAACAAAATAAAGCTAAATGTTTAATATAACATACATCTTCTTCCAACAAGTAGCTAATAACTTCAACTTTGAAGTCCTAGTTAATTATTCTCTTTATGGACATGGTTGAACATTCATATGGTGTTGTTGGCCCTACAAAACAAAAAACCATGAATTGAAGTGAATTGGTATCTTAATATAAAAAAAAATGAAAAGTATCATATTTTGGACTACTTGCGAACTTTTTTTTAAAAGGCTTAATTGCACTTTTGGACCCTATCTTTCCAAAAGTTGCGGTTATGGACCCCTAACTAATTTAAATACAAAACAGCCCCCTATGTTTTGATTCTTTGGCAGTTTTGGACCCCCAGTC
>Ga0209282_1001756_pt1 | contig 12143 bp, 10 predicted proteins | sample Mtrugardesep15_FD_187529 | JGI IMG/M metagenome (GOLD analysis project Ga0209282, IMG submission 187529) | Root nodule microbial communities of legume samples collected from California, USA - M. trunc garden sep15 (SPAdes) (version 2) | ecosystem: Host-associated > Plants > Roots > Nodule...
TTATTTATAAAAATTAAACATTAATTATTTAAATTATTAAGTAAATAATTTTACTATCTTGACAATCAAATGTTGTAATAAAGTCGATCAATTGCAACGTGCGTGTAAACTTTTGTAAAAAACATGAATTAAAATTGGTATCAGAAATTTTAGAGAGACCAAATTTTAAGGAAATTTTAGAGGGAGTAAAAATAAGGAAAATGTAACAAGTGTTTAAGAAGTTTAAAATGAAAATTTTGTCTTGAAATTTGTGTATTCAACACATTAAAACATCAAAAAGTAATATTTTTTACATAAAAGTTATCAATTGTTTCTATTTTAGAATCTTTAACAAGTGCCTTAAGGACACTTAACAAGACCCTAAAAATAAAAGCAGAAGTATTTAAAGAGTCTAGAAAGAAAAAAAAATTAGCCATAATATAAAGTAAAGAACTGAGGTAATAATTTTGTAAAATGTACCAAAAATAGTAGTCTTTCTAAATAGCTTATACATAAGCATTTATCATGATAAATTGTTATGGCATAAGCTGCAAAATTAAGTTTATGACTTAAAGTAAAGGAAAATATTTGGTGTACATCCACATGATTGTATCATCTTAAGAGAGTGATGTGAAAAATATAATAAGTTGACGGTAAGATAGCAAGACAGAAATAAAGATAAAATTAGATGTTAAATAAACATGTTGAAATACAAGGTGATCAAATATAATGGTTGTAAAGCAAAACTTGCAAAAGAGACATTTTTGCTAAGGTGAATACTCCATTACCTCCGAAAATTGGTAGAATATGTACGTTTTTTTTTTTACAAATGGTAGAATATGTACTTATCATCCAATCATGAATTTTTTTTATATTAATTCATTTTAAAAAATTCAAATTTAAAATTAATTTTATCTACATGTTACCCAAACTCCAAGATTTAAAGAATTAACCTTTTCCTAATACCAAATACCTTATAATATGAGAAATATTTTCTTTTAAAAAATGGTTGATTCTTGGTGAATGGGGCTCTGCTAGGGTTTGCTTTTTGTTTTACATTGCTGCTTCCACGTGTTGATGGTCCTGCTAGAGTTATCAAGGCTAACAACAATCATGTAGGAGGTTCTGGCTAGCTGTGCTTGCGAGAATGTTAACAACCACACAATTGATAATCACGTTGAAATTTTGTCAAATTATGGTTGTTGTGCGAAGTCCAAGTTTGCTGCGCATGCGTAAAAATATCACTCCTTCAAAGATTGTCGTGCACAAGTCAAATTTGGAAGCAAACAACTTCGATCACAACACATGCGATCTGATAAAGACCCCAAATTGGATGGAGGATCACGAACTTCTCTGAAAGGTTCACAAAGATATAAATAAGGTTCAAATTCTGTTTTATTTTATGTTTTACAATTTTTAATTATCAAGTTTTTTTGGATCTCTTGAATAAACCTACTTTTCTTTATTGTTAAACTTTTCTCTTGGAGTGGTTACTTGAGGATGACAATGGCTATCTTTTGGAAAGGGTACTATAATGCACATTTTCATATCTACGTTTATAAAAAATGCTTTTAGTTGAGCTTATACCTTTGTGGACAATAAGTTTGGTATCTATCCCCGTAGTTTCTGGGCGCCTAAGCGCATGTACCTATGCACCAATGACTTGCAGTTTAACAACAAAAAGATAATAAATAATAACATCACAAGTTAATTAAAATATGATAAAAAATCTTTCTAATCAATGTATAAAATACACATTGTACTATTTAGCTAAATAAAAAGCATTGAAACTCCTTAAAGGGAGTCTTCAGAGTTGGCATCGTGATAATACTTAGAATTTAGATAGTAGGATTTGTGGTGCTAAAGATTGTATGTCTTCCTTGGATATTAAAGCAGAGGGTGAAGGGTTGGAGGATGAAGAGATTGAAGAGATGCATTTGTTGTCTGTTGATGTTATGGCTTTTTCTAAATTACATGCTAGCATGCAGTGACAAAAATCTAGAATTACCTGGCCGAAGGAGGGGGATTTTAAAGTGTTGTTTTTTATCATTTCAATCGGCATTTTAAAAAGGTAGATGTGGAGAGACCAGGGCATGGGGAGATGATGTTTAAGTCTCTTTCTAATGAGGAGGGAGCTGATCTTATAAAACCCTTCTTGTTATAGAAGATTAGGGAGGCAGTATGAGATTGAGATAGCTTTAAAAGTCCTTGACCGGATGGTATTAACCTTGGATTTTTTTAATGATTTTTGGGATATGTTGAAGGTGGAGTTGCTATCTAACCATCTTCCTGGAAAACCAATTAGTCCTAGGGAGTGTTACCTCATCCATCGTGTTAACGGCATAATGGCACTCATTTTTGGGCTCGACCACGAGACTTAACACGCAATAGTTGCTAGATTTAGGTGCCCACCCTTTCCACACTACGATATTATGGTATTTATGATAGAACATCATATGACATTTTTGGCTATATTTTTAGTATTTTTCTTTGCATTTGAAGACAAATAAGAGGAGAGATATAGAATTCGTTAATGGTTTGAGGAACATATTATATTGTTTTCACTTGAGTCGTTGTAATTCACTCTTATCCTAGATCATGCAACTCCTTAGGTGTTTTGTAATCAGAAATCATGTAAATCGACAAATCAAGGCATCACGTCAAGGATCAAGGATATGAAATTGAAGGCCATTGGTTCATAGAAGGTTGTTGAAAACAATACAATGTGAAGAAAATTCATTCCAAGTTCCTAGGAATTTCTAGACATAAGAGCGATTGAAAACGGGACGAAAATGCAAGAAATCACACTTGAGACGTTGCCTCGAGCGCCCCTGCGCTTGGATCTTGCACCTGGACAACATTTTCTACTACCCCAGTCGCCCAGCGCCTAGTACCGTGCGCCCTTGCGCCCAGACCTGGCCATAATTGGCTTTTTGCTTGTTTTTCAAGTTTGAGCAGTAGAAAAATCCCTGTTATCTTCTCCTAAACCCTCAGTAACCATATGCTAAAAATAGAGACCATTGCACATGTTATTATTCATTCAGCACACTGACGGTTCAAAGCAAGGGTCAAACATCAGAGCTTTAAGGCAGAATTTCTTTCTTCTCTTGTTCTCTCTAGGGTATGTTTTTTCTATTGTTTTGTTATGATGTATATTTCCATGAGCAACTAAGCCTCTTGATTAGGGTTCCAAGAGGAACCCCTTCTTATTTGTTGGATAGTATTACTAAAGTTTTTCATTCAGTTTATGCTTTTATTGTGCCCAATTTAAATTAGAACATGCCTGTTCTTTAATGCTTTTTTCAATTGGTTAACTACATGTGTAATCTTGAAGAATGACTCGTAGGATAAAAGTAGGAAATGACTACTCGAAATTATATCAGTTCCATTCAACTTTATAATTACTTGTATCTTATAGAGGTTAAGAAACATCAAGTTTGCATTCCGGACGTCACTTCTCTCTTCTTTTGATAACGTTGTACATAACCTACGTTAGTCCAACAAAAGTTGTTGTTAGAAGCTTCATATGAGTTTTACCGTTGGTTTCAATAAATTTTAAATAGGAACCACATAAGCTATTTGTTTTTTATAAGACAAATCCATTAAAGATGGAGGGGGGATTTAAGGATTCCCTAATTGTCGTTAATAATCTGAATCACAAATCTAATCTTGCATTGGGTAGTACAATTCAACCCTGCAATTCTATTCAATTTTTTTTAACTTTCATCTTCTGAAATAAGTTTTATTAATTACTAATTTGAACGACAATCCATTTGGAGAACGATAAACTTACTACTTTATTACTTGTTACGATTTGGTGCACTTGCCAATTCCGTCCATCAGTTATTGGATCCTTTGTGCTATATGACAAGATTCCTACCAAGAAATTATCGCTTAACTATGCTTCTTATAGCTTACATCCTCTTTTAAGTTCAAGTTAACATTTACGGTACTCATAATAGTCACCATCTCTTTTTTGAATAACATAATCAGTGAGATTTTGAGCCAAATATTTCGAACCCATTCTACTACTATAATTTTTTCTATCATGAGTGTTCCATATGAATGTTATTTTTATCAGTCATTTTATATTACACACGAGGTAATTTCTTTTCGGTACCTTGAGCCTTTCAAGCCGTGCCTTTTATATGTTTATTATCATTTGGGAAACCACTTTGAGGCTCCAGATGCAAATTTATTGTTGTTACTAAGTGACGAATCATGTCACAGTCCTGAACCTTAAATGCAATATGTTTAATTTCTCTTAGAGTTTGATAGGTTATTATTTTGACTTTGTATGAGTTGAAGCTAAGTTTGGGGTTTCTCTTTGGAATTATCAACATTTTAAGTTTGTGGTGGGGTACAAGTAGATTTTATTTTTTAAAAAGAAAAAATGAAAAAAAAAATGTAGATTGCTTGGTTTACACCAAAAAAAAATCAAGAGACAAAAAATATATTTTTTTGTTCTTTTTAAAAAAAATGTTATTTCTGATGTTGAAAAAGGATAATGTTCTATTTTATTATGAAGAAAAAATGACTCCTTTTATAGGAGAGAAATACAAAGTCAGCTCCTTTATTTCAGGAGTAATATAATGACTCATAACTGATCATTAAACAAGAAAATAAATAATACTAATTAAGAAACATTTCAACACCCCCGGTCAAGTTGGTGTAGACACAGCTGTAGCAGTACTATGTGCAGACAAGAGTGGAGTAGTGGTTGTACAATTTGTACTATTGTCCTTTTCATGCGCTCTTTAGTGGATAAGATCCCAATGCCTTCTAAGTCCTTTAAAATAGTCGTTGCTCCAAGCTTTTATTCCTTCTACAGACTTGTGTCTTCAAATAATCAAATATTAATAACTTTAGGTTCTTAACTTCAAACTTTGACGAATTTCAGGCTCTGGGTGTCTTCAGACTCTGGAAGTCAGTTTATGATGTTCTTCAGACTCAGACTTGCAACATAAACTTCCTTTGTAAATTTCATTGCTCTCATTTATTCTTCTAGAACCAATACCTTGTCTTAGGTCTTATAAATTTTAGTCTGTGGTCCTGCACACTTGAACAAATATTAGCATATCCAATTAAACTTTTAATACCTTGTTATCATCAAAACATAAGGTGACAATGTTAAACACATTTTGTTTCAACAATCTCTCCCTTTTTGGTGATGACAAACACTAGTATTAATAGTCAATTGTTGTTAATCTAATTAACAAGTTGACTTTAGGGCCATAGGTTTGTAAGCAAGCTCCCCCTGAGTCTGATAGTTCTTAAGGTGAGATTTGTAAGCTCCCCTTGAGTTCTATCCAAGTTAATTAAATTCATTTTAAACATAAAAAGGTTCTTCAGAAATATCTCACATGAAATCTGAAGACTAAGAGATGAGAAGAAGGTTCTCATAAATTAATTTTAATCTTAATTTAGTGGACTCAGAGTCTAAATGTTATTATATCTTACTCCCTCTTTTGTCATCAATAAAAAAGACTAAAAATAATAAAGAAAAGAGTAAGAAATGATGGATTAAAAACATGAATATTTCTAAACATATTAGAGCAAGAACACTATCAGATGCAAAATTATATAAGAAAGATATAACATAGCATAATCATAATGTATCAGAGAAAACAAAAAAAATTGTATCAGAAGCATATAAGATTAACAGAGGCATAAGATAAACAACAAAAACTAAACATAGGTGTGCATTCTAAGGTTGTTGTTATTGCTATATATAATGGACCCTGCCCAATCTGCATCAGTGAATATTGCCACATTTTTATCATTGGTCTTTTTGAAGAATAAACCTTTTTCAGGAGTTTCTTCTCAAGATTTTGTGCACAGCTTCAAGGTGTTCTTCATACGGTGCATGCATGAATTGACTCATAACACTAACATAAAAAGCAATGTTAGGACGAGTATGAGCCAAATGTATTAATTTTCCAGCCAACCTTTGATATCTTCCAGTTTCACTATGTTCTACTGAATAGCTCGCCAGGCGAGGAAAACCACTCGTTGTGGCGAGTTGGGACTGTAACACCCCGTTATCCCAACAATTAAATATTAAATAAATAAATCAGAGTTCAACAACAAACGGGAATGTCACACTGCTTTTCGAAATTTCTTAAATAGAATAATATACTATTTATTAAAATCAACCATGTTATAACATCCAAACATTGCAGCGGAATATTCATAAGATCATTTAACTTAAATAATCCTCAATAAGCTGGCACAAAGGCCTCTACATGATTAGTCATTAACACTTATTCATCAACAAACAAAGCTCCAACACATGTTTCAAAATTGATACATAAGGAATGAAAACACAACAACTAATTCTCATCCCGTTACATATCAGAGCCCTAAGACACTTGAGCCACCTCTTCTACTATTCTGGATCACCTGCAAGTTACCCATACGAAGGGCAACATTTTCAAGCAGAAGGGGTGAGATTCACAATCAATAATAATAGAAATATAAATCATCAATTGAATCGACACCCTAATATCGCCAAATACTTCATTATACACATGTAATTCATGGTCAACATCATTATCAACATATTCAATTACAACCAACCATACAACGGTTACTTAACCGACAATAACGACTCATGCAATGACAGGACAACACTGATATGACTCAACGACAAATGCGACAATGCACATGCATGTGGTAACATTTAACGCGTTTGAATGACGAGGCATTCCAGGGCATAAGCCCTCACCAATTTGAATGGTTAAAGCATTCACAGGGCATGAGCCCTCACCAAATTGAATGAACTAGCATTCACGGGGCATAAGCCCTCACCAATTGAACGACAAGGCGTTCCAGGGCATGAGCCCTCACCAAATTATGATTATGCAATGTACTCCACTTGTGTATATCAACATACAACTCTACTACAGTACAATGACAGCATGAACAACAACAACGACTCAACATTGCATATATATAAATATGACTTACATTCCCAACAAATCAACCAAGGATACTTCAACCTTTGAAAAGATTTCAATAACATGTATAATATATATATACACACACACACACACACACACACACACACACACACAAATACACCGTTAATCATACACATTATCCTCATCAAATTTCAATCAACAATATTCAATTTCTTAGAAAACACTTCAGGTACAGGGCAACTCGCCTCAGCGAGTACATCTACTCGCCATGGCGAACTCAAAGAATGGGTTACTCGCCTCAGGCGAGTTAGGGGCGAGTCGTAGGCGAGTAAAACTGGGTGCTCTCGGCCTTTTTGACATTTTTCTCACTAAAACTTCATTTTTAAGCTCCCTATTCATCTTTTTAATTTAAAAATTGTCCCAGTCCTCTCTAAAAATATCTAGGTACTTAAAACTATCCATCTCACGTCTTATAACAACACTTCAAAAATCAAGATTTCTAAGGCACTACTCACTGTGGCGAGTGGTTTTGCTCGCGAGGCGAGCTATGAAGATTGCTCACTCGCTGTGGCGAGTTATGCTACTCGCCGCGGCAAGCGATGAAGATCTTGTGCGGGCAGAATGCAGTTTTTTCCAAAAATCCCATTTTTCTCAATTTCAATCCCCAAAACGATTTACAGAAGTGTAATAGTTTACTGTCTACAACCTGAATGCATTCCAATGCTAATACAATGCTCTTATACACCTTTTCCATTCAAAAATCATACTTCAAAACCTAACCCCAAATCCCCAATTTCAACTAACACCATGTTAAACCAAAATCAGAATTATACAACTAATATTATTGAGAGATAGTCTCACCCTTACCTTAATTTCAGATGAACAAAGCTCTACAATCTCTCCGGTTCTTCACTTGGCTACCTTGGCTCTTCTCCTTTTTTCTCCCAAAAGCTTGTTTTTACGTGAAACTGTTTTCTGCCTTCTCTAACTCTTACTTAACTCCCCCTTAATTCCAATTAACTCCCACTTAATTCTTTTAATTAAAATATAACCCCCAAAACTCCAATTAATTCTATTTCTCACATTATTCTAATAAATACTAAAAATAAATCATTTAATGAAATGCATCACACCACACCACACCATCAACAATAATTATTTAAAATCATAAAAAGGACTCTAAATAAATCAAAAATAATTAAATAACGACTAGGGCGTTACAGGGACTACTCGTCGGGTGACAAGACTTACTCGCTAGGCGAGCGGTAACTTCAACTCGCTAGGCGAGGATAATCACTCGCTGAGGCGATCGATGACAGACAGGTCTGCGAACAGACCTCTGTTCTCACTCCAAAACCCAAAATTTAACATTCTAAACCCCAAAATTGATAGGAATCATTACGTACTGATATTCTACGACCTAGACATCACTTCCTCACATTAATTCATGAAATTCATACACTTTCTACAATTTTTATTGAATTTTAACCTAATTTCAATAACCCTAAAACTCAACAACAACATGATTAATCTCTATAGAATTATATACTTAAGATTATAGAAAGTTAGTCCCACCCTTACCTTAGATTGATTGATCGCAAGGTTCTACCGTTTTCTCTTCTCTGACTCTTCTCTTCTCTTGGTTTCTCCCAAAAACTGTTTCACGTATTCTAATCTTTTTTTTCTAATTCTGACTCTCCCCTTTATTATATCCTTAACCTACTTATTTTCCTTTTTCCCATAAACTCCTCTAAATTCCAATTCAGCCCCTCAACTCTAATTATTCTAGTTTTAATCATATTCTACTAAATAATAAGATAAAGCTACTTAACAAAATAACAACATACCACATAATCAAGTAAATCATATAATTAGACTCTAAACCCAATAAAATAATTAAACAAATAAATAGGGCGTTACAGGTGACATAATTAATATTGAGTAAAATCTGCTGAAATCATGAGGTAACTAGTTAGTAATTAAGGAAACACTACTTCACGACTTAAATCAGCCCAGTAACTCAATTCTCTTCCCTTGGTAAGGTAGATGCTTATAGGGATGACCGTTTGTAGAACTACGAAGAGAGAGAGTGTGATATGTACTTCTAAGATTCATAGATGAGAGAACCTTCAGGAACACTGGCCATCATACCTAAGTGAGATAAACCCCACACGTAAGGATCATCGTGTGATCTGTAGGTACAACTCAACAAGCGAATGGATAGACATTAATCAACTGAGATAGTATAGACCCTGCACGTAATGATCACCGTTTGATCATCAGTTTCTTTTTGACACCTAATTAGGTTATCACGTCCCACAAACTCATCTTTTAAATAGCCCTTACGTGAATTAACTCGCATAATACTTAAATGTTACGTAAATACAACAAATAAATAGAGGGGATTCATAGAATCCTAACCGCTGCTAACATTAAAATAGATAACTCATTCTGTTTCAAACATATAAAAATTGAAAATCTCTTAACCCTCTATTCTTTATTTAATTATTTGTTTTTAAATAGGTAACACAAATTGTTTAGACGAAATGATAATTCCGATGGATAAGATACTTTACTTATCAGTTTATTACTTGGTAAACTATTTGGTACACTTGCCTAATCCAACAGTCACACCCCTTCAATGTCTTTAAGATTTCCCTCTATAAAAGGAGTTGAAGACTTAAATAAATTAACAAGGACTCTACATATTTTGAAGGTGCCCATACTTTGTCAAAATTAAAGTGCATTTACACTTAAATTTGTTACAAATTTTATATCTTAGAAATTCTAAAGTCTTAAGAGTATATTCTGTTTTGTATTTGTTTACACCTATGATTGTATATCAGGTGTAAAACCTAAAAACCTTCTATTTGAGTAAGTTAGATTGTAAAAGTCTCGTACTTTTGTGCTTGATCATTGAAAGACTCTTTCTTGTGTGATTGAGCATTTGAAGTCTCTTGCTTGTATGTTTAAGCATTTGTAATATTTAGTGATTATAGTGAAAATTCTCTAGAAGTACAAGGGCGACTAGAGAACTCTCGATTTATGAGAGGGACTAGTATAAATTGCTCTCTCTCTCTCTCTCTCTCTCTCTCTCTCTCTATCTCTCTCTCTCTCTCTCTCTCTCTCTCTCTCTCTCTCTCTCTCTCTCTCTCTCTCTCTCTCTCTCTCTCTCTCTCTCTCTCTCTGTTTTGATCTTATAACCGTTGCATTCAAAACTCTGCATCAGAATGTGACTAGTGCATACATTTAGAAAAAGTTTGAAAAAGCCAACAAAATTCAACTCCCCCTCTTGTGTTTTTCTCACCTTCAAGGTTTATGTATTTAGCTAAGTTGCACTTCAACAATGCGAGTGAGCACACTAGAAAAAGACTTTGGAGTTGTAGGTTTCTATACCAACTCCTCTTTTAGAGGCCTAAGATACTTCCAAGGAATGAGAAGAGATGCCATGGCTGAGTGACATATGCAACCAACTGAGAATTTGCGATGAAATACTTGATCCAAATTCAATAAGGTTAAAGTACATGAGGGAAACCCAAGAAGGCCGCCATATTTCTCCTTGGTGCATCATTTGAACAGACCTATCTTAAATTCTGATTTATTTTGTATATGCATGCCAATCAAAGACATTATGTGAATGCAAATGTTGATAAATTCATGCAACTGTCAAATTTTATACTCATTCCATATGGTTATAAGAATTTTTTTATATATAAATTATTATAATACAATTAAATTATGCATTATTATTTATTAAATTTCCCCTTTCGATGATCAAAAGTAATAAAGTTAGTCTTGACAAAAAAAAAAGTAATAAAGTTAGTTAATTAACAAAATATTGAATTCTAATGATTTGCATGTTTTTTACGTTACACCTTTATTAAGTGTAGTAAATGAACAGATATAACAAATTAATCAACCCAAGAGACACTTAATAATAGTTCTAATTTTTGGGAGGGATTTATAAAAATGCTCAAGAGGTAAAATTATTTATATTTTTCTTAACACGCGAAGAGTTTGTACACTATAAAGTGATCAAATAAATAATATGTGTTGCATGTAAAAAGAGAAAGATATGGCTAAAACTCATAAGCTTGTGTCTATGATTTTATTTATTTTTCTATTTCTTGTTGCAAATGATGTTGAGGGTAATCTATTTTTCCATTCTTTTCAAATTTCCTTCTTTAGTTTGTAGTGCATATATAATGTTTATATCATTTTTTTTAACATTATTTTATTCTATTTTTTCACTACAGGATATGTCCAATGTGAAACTGATGCTGATTGTCCACCAAGTACTCGAGTTCGAAGGTTTAGGTGCATTAAAGGAGAATGTAGATGGACTAGAATGTCGTACGGATAGTATGAGTCTCATACTGAAGACAATACAATAAACTATGCATTGAAGAATGAGTTATTTCACTGGCAGAAAGAAAAAGAAATATGAAAATATACATTTTCCTAAAATGTTTGATAGTTACCATTTAGTTGTTGTCCTATCTAGGATCCCAATAATTGTATTTTATTTATTTTTTAATTTTACGGACCTTGCAGTTATTGTTTTGTCGTCCAAGAGGCCTGTCAATGAAATGAAATAAGATACAAAATAATATTTTAATTAAATTGTCTTCTAGTGCTTATTCTAGGATTTACACAATGTCCTATAATTTAAGAATATCACATTATATTTAGAGACCCACTCCATATAACTTCAAATTTACATAATAATATTGTCAGGCATATGAATTTTCAAACAATGCCATTTATGTTTCTTTTGAACGGAGAGTTCACCGGTTCATTTCTTTCTTCTAAGTGTAAATTATTGTTTCTAAGAATTATTGACAAAATACTCAAGATAAAACTCTATTCATCCGAGTTAGGATTTATCACAATATTGACCATATATTTATTACCTTTTCATCCAAAATATAGACTCTTACAAAATCTTGGCTTAATTGCGGTTTTAGCTGCTTAACTTTTCTAAAGTTGCGATTTTAGCCCCCTAAAAAAAACTACAAAACCATCCCTTAAGTTTTGCATTTGTGGCAGTTTTGGCCCTCAAGGTCAATTTTGACTCAGTCTACGCTGACGTGGCACCCTAAGAGAGGTGCCACGTTTTTTTTTTTTTTGCCTTGGGGGGCCAAAACTGCTACAGTTGCAAAACTTAGGGACAATTTTGTAGTTTTTTTTTAAGGGGCCAAAATCGCAACTTTGGAAAAATTAGGGGGCTAAAACTGCAAT
>Ga0209282_1001758_pt1 | contig 12138 bp, 10 predicted proteins | sample Mtrugardesep15_FD_187529 | JGI IMG/M metagenome (GOLD analysis project Ga0209282, IMG submission 187529) | Root nodule microbial communities of legume samples collected from California, USA - M. trunc garden sep15 (SPAdes) (version 2) | ecosystem: Host-associated > Plants > Roots > Nodule...
TTCCACAAAAAAAAAAAAAAAGTAGGCTATATTGTGAATTAGAGAACACCATATTTTCTGAATTTTCAAAGAAAATATTTAGCTGGAATATGATTTTGATTTCAGTACTATTTCTGTTTCACGTCAACCAAGACAAAACAGCGTCAGATTTTATTTCTGGAATCATTTTTTAGTTGGCAGTCAGATACACATGTATTAACCATTAAGTATGCTTGTTTCTTTAATCCACTGAGGTACATTTTTCTCAAACATGCATACCTGCACCGAGTGATAAGGAACTGATACAACACGGTGATCTTCAACCTGAAAGTCAAAAAGAATAGGATGAGCTCTGTTAGAATGTAAACCGCCATTAGTATTGTAGTTCAATTTTATATTATATGCTCTATATTCATCATTCTTCTTCTAACTATTAGGTATTAGTATTAGGATATGTACCATATAGGAACTATCTTTTTATACGGTGGATTTGCGAACTTGATGTTTTTATGAACATGATATGCTAAGATTATTTAAATTTATTGAATGTTGTACTTTAGCATGGGATCATTTTCCATTAAGCTTTGAAAGGAAAGTTAATATGTTATCATATTTCCCTTCTTGTCATGGTGATTTCAAGCCTTTATTGAGCCTTTGAGACTTGCCTTTTTTTTTCTTCTTACTTTTCTATTCAGATTCCGAAGACGGCAAAATAACAAGCTGCTAGCTGTTTCATATGGTTTTACCATCATCCTTGTTTATTGGTAAACTTCCTTCAATTTGGTCGCACTTGATGTTATTTTGAAACTTGTAGATTCTGAAGAGAGACTAGCGTCGAATTTATTTTGATTTACGGAAATAGTAGCAATGTGTAATTGTATTTATCAGCTTTCCTAGAATAGATTAGACAAATGAGGAATTGATTTATTCCCCTTAATTATTAGCAGTATACGTGTACCATTATATATTATACATTCAGTGAAATGCAACAGAGAAAGGCATCGAGCCAAAATTCCTGACATGGTATCATAGCAAACAAAAACTCACTAAAACACACTTCCGTACTCAATTTCACTTGTTATCAATCCCAAAACCAAAACGAAGATTATCAAAAACTAACTAAAAAACAAAAATGCTAAGGGAGGAAATTTACACTTTTCATCCAACAGTTCATGTAAAATAAACAAAAGAATACTTCTATTTTAACTAGAACTGGTGACACATAGTTAGAAACATATCAGAAATCAAAGTTTACCTTGGATAAACTCTCAAAGAGCATCTCAAAGAAAAGATCAATGCCAACGTTTCCAACATCTCCTGTTTGTTGCTCGCCGAAAATAGTACCAAAACCTCTTATACCCATGTCTCTCTCAGCTAGTTGGAAACCTTGACCAAGTTCACGACATTCTTCAAGAGCAGCAAGCCTTTCCTATAGGAAATCACTAAGGAGAATGTTAGTTTTAGGCATAATTCCTCAACAGTCCTCAATATTTCAAATGAAAGAATGAATTGAAGTTTAGAAATAATACTTTAGTAGTATGGAATACACTGTTGTATGACGTTCATTTATCGTATCTGATTAATTAAGAATTACTTCATGCATTATGTTTCAGAAATAAAAGTTAAAAGATTGATCAGAAACATACCAATGCTTGATCAGAGAGCAGTGTCTTGTCAGGATAAAATAAGTATGCATAAGCTTCCTTGTCTGCCCGCCCAACCCTTCCACGCAACTACCAGTATTGAAAAAAGAAAAAATTGTCAATATAAGTGAAACATAAATAAATGATCTAGTCTACCTTCCTTTGTTCCAACAAAAATCCGAGAAACTTTAACAAATGTATATAGGTACATTTCTCTTTTGATTTTGGATAACAAATTTGCAATTATTCATTAATTACAAAGGGCTACAACATATTGTCAAGCATCAACTATCATAATTTAAAATACTTAAATTATTGGGTGAAGGCACAAAATGGTTTTATATCTTTAGCATGCCTCTTCAATCTCATACGAGTCCTCTGAAATTTAAGCGTGTTAAAAAAGCATAGACCCGTTCTACCTTGTGCAAAGTTCTACTTTTTATAAAGACGGGTAGAGTAGCAAGGATTAAACTTTGAACCACTTGGTCAGTGTCTCTCATACCATGCCAAGGACAAACTCTCCCAAGAAGTTAAGCTGTTAGGTTAAGGCTTTAGCTGCTCAAGAATGGTTTTGCATCTCTAACAATATTGTGTATGTCAAGGATGACAAGGTTCTTCCACATATAACACCTATTTATTATTCTTAGGGCTCTCACATTATACTTTTTAAGTTTGAAAACACACGGAGGTGGTAGGATGCGAGTAATACATCAACTATCACTAATTTGGTAAACATTTAACCCCGTTATTGAAAATACTGTATTTCTTAAGGAAATAGTCACAAGCCAAACAAAATTTCTCGGAAAAGAAATACTAACACATCACTTGTAATTTAAGGACCAACAAGCCCAAACCATAGTAAGGAACTTCCAACCATAAACTGCTTGGACAATGGAAAATGCAGTACAAGAGAGATCCATATATCATTTTGCATCACCTTCAACATACACCCCCAGAAGAACTTTTATGTTAAAATATCTAGATTATATAACATAATATGATTTGTTATTGAGCCATCCTTATTAACCATGCACCAAACCAAATAAAGTCTAAGTAGATAGTAAAATGCCTAGGCAATCCTCACCTTACAAGTCAATTCTATGAGGTTGAATTAGGACTTAAATCCCAGATCATATTATAGCTTATCCTATTTTTGTGATTGGACCAGGGTCTTTGTTATTCCACCCATATTTGTCCATGCTTCAGATGTCTAGTTTTGGGTGAGGGGATGTTGAGATCATTGTTATTCTACTTACATTAATAGGTGCTTCACACGTCTAGTCCTAAGCATGAAGAGGAGTGCTGAGAGTCTTAAATCAACTAAAGATATCGCCTAAGTACTACTTATAAGGCTTGAGCAGTTTTCACTATACAAACCAGTTTTGTGGGAATGAATTAGGGCCCTAAGCCAAAATTCTAAGAGAAACATTATCAAGTTGGATACGAAATATGAAAGCCAAACTGCTGGACGGTATACTACTGATCTGTATATGCTCAGGCCTCAATGGACTGAAACAGTGTGATCTGTTGAGATCCTATATCGAACAAAGATAGTCAAAGTAGTCTTATAAAACTTGAGTATCTTCATTTCCTCTCCCCTTGAGCTAGTTGTTGGGATTGTGCTAGGCATATCCCAAATTCCGACACATACATCATGGTACATTACAACTATACTAACGAAAACCAGTTCTAAGCAATGCATGGAGTCAACAACAGAAAATATGACCAATATCTAAACCAAAATAAAAAAAGATAAAAACATAATCAGAGTTAATTAAGAACAAAACCTGGTACAATTGTGCAAGGCCGAATTGTTGAACATCCTGAATGATGATGGTGTTTGCATTTTGAATGTCAAGCCCACTTTCAACTATATTTGTACTGATAAGGATTTTTATTTCACCCAGAGCAAACTTCTCCATGGTATCCTCTAACTGTTTTGAGTATTGCTGCACCAGAAATAAAGTAAAATTTACGCAACAAATATCATTATTTGTAAACTAAGTATGTTATAATGCATATACTTGTGATAGAAGACAATCAAATTCTGGAGTTGGTAAAGCCAAACAATCACGAATCTTCATCATAAGAGTAATGACTTTGTGAACTGAGTATGTATATGACGTATGAGAGCCCTCAAAAGATCCAGGATTTGTGGGGTAAATATGCAATTTCAGACATCTAAATAACTGCAATTTGTTGTGTAATTTTAAGATGCAAAATAACTATGCAATTTTTAATATAAAAGCTTCAGGCCTAAGCTCGTCAATCCTAATGGCTCATGCGCACAGCAACAGACTCATAAAAGGAGTAAATACCTTCCCATGAGCAACAGCTATTTCCACATCGGGGAATGCCTCTTCAAGAAATTCCATTGCTTCTTCAAGTCCTGTAAGAAAAAACAATTGTTAAGAAACCAGAGTCAATATGTAATAGAGGCACATTAGTGTATATGCTTAATGGAATCACTTTTTTGTGTGATCCGACAACAATGAACAGATTTAGATTATAAATCAATTAATACATGGATCTGTATTCAGAAATAATAAGTTGAGATGAATCACCTTTAATACGTGGCAGAACATAAAAAACTTGACCACTACGGTCCAGCTCATACTTGATGGCTGATATTACTTTGTCCTTACTGAATGATGAAAGCTCAGTCTTGATAGGAACTCTTTCTGGAGGTGGAGTTGATATTAAACTGAAATATAAATTAAGGATAGAAATTAAAATAGTATCTCACCTAAGCTCAGACGTTAGTTACACTTAATGAATGCGTGACTAGCCTTACGCTTCATAAAAACGCCAACCATGCAACTCGAATATTTTGATTTTTTTCAATACGAAAGTGCAATACAAATTTGTTTGATTTTTTATTTAATACTAGGGGAAGGATCATCATACACAGCAAACTTTCCTTTGTAATTTTTAGGGAAGGACTTTTACCTAGCATCACGAAATCCTGTCAATGCTAAATAAAGAGTCCGTGGTATAGGTGTCGCAGATAAAGTAAGTACGTCCACAGAAGATTTAAAAGAAGCAATCCTCTCCTTCTGTTTGACACCAAACCTCTGCAATGCAATTAATCATTGGATTGCTTAGTGGAGGGAGTTGCACTATAATCACAAGAAGGAAAACATTTATTGCAGATAAATAGTAAACCTGTTCCTCATCAACTACAAGCAGGCCAAGATTGTTATAAACAACACGGTTTCCCAAGAGCGAGTGAGTTCCAACAATAATATCTAATTCACCATTCTTAATCATTTCCAAGTATGCTTCCTTCTCTGCTTTGGTCTGCAAGTAGGGTGGGATACGCAAGTGAAAATTACTCTTAGATATTCACCTAGAAGCATGTAGCTCATATTTATTAAACCATAATTAATTATGTTGCCAAAACTATGACTAAAATGGGGAAAATAATCAGTCATACCTGAAACCTGCTTAGCAGTCCAACTTTAATATCAGGATATACAGAAAATCGCTCTGAAATAACATCAAAATGTTGTTTTGCTAGAACTATTGTCGGTGCGAGAACCATTGCTTGCTTTTTAGCTGCGACAACACAGTGGATGGCACGCATCGCAACCTCGGTTTTACCAAAACCAACATCTCCACAAATTAACCTGTCCATTGGAGTTTCTCGCTCCGTCAAATCCTTCTCAACATCAATAAAAGCCTGCAAGAACATGCATTTGGAAGAGATATCAACATGTGAGCTTGGACGTATTGGTGCTTAAAAGTAAAACTAGACCATACAAAAACATAAATTAATCAATCCCCTTCGACCAAAACACACAGCATTTACAATAACGCTACCTGTTTCTGATCTGGCGTAGGTTCATAAAGAAATTTAGCTGCGAATTCAGCCACGACAGGACTCATAGGATAGGGAGGCCTTCTTTGTTTAAGCCTATGTAAATAGAGTTCCATCAAGTCAACAACCATCTTCTGTATGGCAACCTTCCCTTTGGTCTTTCTTTTCTCCCATGCACTAGTATCATTCAACTTGCTCAATGCCCTAGGCCTTTTGTTTTCATTTGGACTGTAAAGCACACCCCAAAAATCCAGAAAAAAATTAACAAAGTCATTCATATTTCATTTAAGCAATTCAAACTCCTAATCCATCATCCTCTAAAGTTCAACAAACATAAAAGAAGTAAATAGCAAGTTTGGTCCGTAAATGTGTAATGCATTGTCATTTGTCACTATAGTCCTCGAACATATCAAAATTACCAAAACATCCCCAAGTATCTCTTTTCTTAGTAACTTTATGAACTATACTAACGAAAGACACATTCGAACACTAAATTAACTAACGAAAGACACATTTAGGTATGTTTTTGTAATTGTCATACATTCAAGGACTATTGTGACCGCGCTTCACACATTTAAGTATCAAAATTACTATTTACTCAAAAAAGAAGACTAATTCAAGGGTGCATAAGAAAACTCACAGACAATATCTATAGAGCATTTTAGAAGCCTGTTTAACAGGAAGCTTAGCCATTCCATCATTATACTCAATAAAAACATATTCAGTAGGTTCTATCGAATTCTTCGAAACATCGAATTTAATCCCCACAAATCTCCCAATACCAACTTTCTTATGCACAACATAGTCTCCAGAACGAAGTGTATAAGGGTCTACCTTATAACTAAAGCCACCATCTTTACCCTCTCTATCACCCTTAAGCTTCTGCAGCCCCCTCTGCTGTTGTTCCTTAACCATTTGTATATACTTATCAGCTTCCTCAGAGTCCATAACAGTCCTAGAAACCTCTCTTTTACCATATTCACGACGAATGCGTTTGTTGAGGGTTGAGATAGGGTCATTTTCAGGGTCAAGTTTGTCAGTTTTGGAGGGTGAAGAAGGGGCATAGAGTCCTTGAGTGTGGACTGCATTGAGGGGGTAAAAGGGTGGTGTAAAAAGTAGTTTTTTGATGGTTTTGTGGTGAAAAGGGTGGTTGAGGAAGAAGAAGAAGAGGTGACATGGTTTTGAGGGGGAGGTGAGTTTGGTGAAAGGGGGTGTGGAAATTAGTTGTGGAGATGGGAGAAAAGAAGTCATTGAATTGTGGAGATGGGTTTTAAGGTGACATTGGAAAGTTTGAATCTTTGGAGAGGATAATACAGAGAGAGATGAAAATTAAGGGGGTTTTGGAGAGGTTTGGACCAAGAATGAAAGTAGAAATATCTTAAGAATTTTGTCAAAATGGATAGGCCACGTCTTTCCTGCACAATCACAATGGAGGGGCAGAATAGGTAAAATTATTGCAATTTAGTCCTTAAATTTTATTAATTTATAATTTTATTTTATTAATTTAGTATGTTCAACTTGTGTTTCAAATTTATTCATTTATTTGTCTCGAGACAAAGTGACAAACATCATCTAAAACTTACACACATAACTGTGAAGTACACAGATGAGTGTCTAACTTAACAATATCAACATTGTCAATTGATTTTTTAAATAATAGATCTTGACATCTTACCGTGTGGTTTAGAAGATAGTAATTTTATTTTATTTTTGAAGTTTAATCATTAGTCTATAGCAAGTTATCCCATTTACTTTGTTTTTTCTTTCAAATAAGCATCATATTGCGTGATTTAACCATTAGTCTATAACAGGTTTACTTGTTTATTTTTTTTCAAATAATAGTTTCTGACATCTTACTGTGTGGTTTTGCTTTAGCCATTGATTTTTTTTCATAGAAGTTTAATCATTGGTCCATAACATATGTTATTGATTTATTTGTTATAGTTCCTAGCCGGTGGCCAACTTATGGCCTATTCTTATTTGATCAGTTACAATAAGAGAACTCTAAAACTCACAGTAGCAGGCAATCAAATACATGCTAATACAATTAGGAAAACACAGGGTCATAGTTTGATCTATCTCCATAATGGTAGAGAAATGGATCAAGTGGTGGGAGGAATTTTCATCATCTCCAACATGATTTTGAATGTGCACATCTAAAATATATATATATATATATATATATATATATATATATATATATATATATATATATATATTATATGTCATCTAAATGTACACATGAAATTAAAAATATTGTTTGAAAGTACATTTCTCAAAACATGTATGATTTTTTTAGAAATGTGACCTAAAGGGGAAAAAGTTCCTCAGTGGTGTTGTATATGGAAATGATTGAGATCATGAGTATTGAAATGTTTAGAAAATGTATAAGAGTTTGATTTTGCTTTTGACAAGTAAATCTAAAATGTTTAATCATGCAATTGTATTCATGAAAGATGTTTTTGAAACTTATAAATAACATACTTCAAGTATGTTAAAAGCGTCCTCAATTTAAACATCAAACTACTACATCATGCAATATGTATGAAGCCTGTTTCAGTCGTGAAAATGACTACCACCTTCTCCGTAACAAGTATATAAATGTATAGAGCATCACTATCTTTCATTCACAAAAAACTAGCTTAGAGAAACTTGTGAAACTAACCAACAAAAGCAAGCTTAGTTTAACAATGGGTCTACAAAGCAAGCAAATGATCCTAATTCTTGGAATGCTTATGCTGATTTCATTAGCAACTGCCGAAGAGGTTAGCCGAAAAGCCAATCTGGTACAATGTCTTGGCAAATGTGGGGATGATGTTCTTTCTTGTGTCACTGGCTGTTACAGTAGGAAAGTTGAGAATTTCTTGGGTTGTGCCATGAATTGTGAAGGAGCTGATGCACTGTGCATGACCAGTTGCGCAATTAGCCTTTTCCCTCCATCTGCTCGTCCGGCTCCACTGCCATAATCTGCTCCCCTCTGCTTCTGTTATGATCTATCTATCTATACATCTTTCTAATATATTAAAGAATAATTTCAGTGAAAGTTGTTGAATCATATTCATAATAACACTGATGTAAGGCTATTGTAATTTGCCTTTAGGCATTTAATAATTGTATTATGGTAATAAAAAATAGTTAAAATTGATATACTAGTACTCCTACCTTATTTTATAAGAATAGTATGAATGTGTGTAACCAGTGCCTTAATGACACTGATAAAAAAATTAACATTGTTTAAAAACACAACATTTAATACATTCTTAACTTCAAATACTACACCTTTCAATAAAATAAATCCATTTATAATATTTTAACCATTTTCTTGATAATTATTTCTGTTTTCACCATAATAAATAGTTATTATAATATTATTCTATGCTTATTCAACAAAAATCACGTTGTATTCACTTAATTCTTGTGATGATAGTATGGAATCAAACAAGAGTCAAAGCTAAAATCAATAAACTGACCACATTACAAGAGGATACGAGGTCCAAATATCTATATTAGGCAAATGATGACTAACAGGACAAAGAGAATAAAAACTCGGGGTACTATAGATTTGCAGTTTGCTATATGTGCCAGAGTTACCCCCTACTCACAGTAACAACTCGTCTTGTACATCTGGCTATGACACCAGAAACTAAATATGTTGTTTGAAATATTAGACTTGACAAAGAACATTCAATGTTCCACCGATTTCTGGGTTGGACGACTTCTCTTTTCCTCAATGCCAGACTTGGAAAATCGCTGCCGCAGAACCTGCAAAACTTCTTCTACTTTGACATCTTTCAGTGCCAACAGAACCATGGCATGATAGAGTACATCAGCCATCTCTGAAGCAGTGCGTGACTTGTCTTCATTATTCTCTAGTGTTTCACACAACTCATTTGCCTCTTCTCTGCAAGTAGAAAGATACAGTTACAATCTGAAGTCATAGTGAGAGGTGTTAAATATAAATAGTCCATCTGTTTTCTTCAAGCGTCTATATTATTAAAATAAAATTAATGTTTCTAGGAAATGCTTTTATATAGAGGCAACTTTATAACAAGGCTTTGCACTGACTGAAAACCATGAAGAATATTATTTTTTGGGTGGAAAAATGGGACTTATTTTAATCAAACTCAGTAGAATAAAATTATACACCCAACCTGATTTTAGAGCACAGCAACTTATCATTAAGCAATAACCGCTTTGTCCATGAAGGCTTTCCATTTTCATCTACTACCTCTGCCTTGCGCTGGGATATTGTTGACTCTAATGCATACAGAGAGGTTAATGCCAATTTGTTTCCTCCAACCTGTAGCAGATAACAAACCAATTTAAACGTTGCTGGCCTTTCTCTACAGGAAAAAAAAAAGACAATAAAATGCCTGTTTTAATTGATTGAAGCTAACCTCTTCTTCTTTCAACAAGTCAAATACTGGTGTATAGTAGCATGTTTCTGCCCCTGTGTGGCAGGTAGGTCCATCAGGTTTCCCAAGGTATATTATCTATGTTGTTGACAAGGAATAAGAAAAAGTGTTTTAATATTCCATACGATACAAAGAATGACAAAAAAACAGAAAATGTAAATAAAAAATCAATGCAGAAAAAAGGCAAGAGCTTACAGAATCACGGTCACAATCAAGAAAGACATCATGGACATTGATGAAATTATTGGAGGTCTCTCCTTTGGTCCACAACGATGATCGTGACCGACTATAGAATGTGGCCTTGCGAGAAGATATGGTTGTAGCCACGGCTTCTCTATTTGCAAAGCCTTGCATCAGTATTGCCCCTGTGTCAACATTCTGAGCTATTGCCACAGCCAAACCTTTATCGTCCCATTTTACACCGTCCAACAATGAGTCTACCTGACAAAAGTTTAGCTTTTTAATGTGAAACAGAAAACAAGGATTTATATCATCGAAAAGACACCAAAAGAGAGAAGGAATGAAGCAACAAATGCCATGGCATTTCATAAGCAATCAAAGAATGAACTAATGAACTTTCTTGCAAGTATTAATAACAGCATATTTACGGTCACTCTAAAAATGTAAAAGAATTTGAGGACTTGATGCCACAAAACTAAATGGTTACCCCATTTGAACCAAGAAATACAAATTGGACTTAATGAGGTTATTATCACAATTTCAATGGGAAATTTAACAACTAAAACAGCACCAAGGTTCTGAAGATACTAGAACGCAACAATGATAAAGGGCCCGTTTGTTTTGGATTTTTTTGAAAAAAAAATCTATTTTTTTAACTAAAAAATCACTTTTTTTATTTTTGTAGTGTTTGTTTTAGATTTTTAAAAAATCCATTTTGTTAAATAAATCATTTTTAGCTTCAAAATGAAAAGCTATTCCAAGTAGCTTTTCCAAAATCTATTTTTTTTCTAAATACAAGGAACTCAAGTGTAAGAGTTTCAAATCTTAAAAAAATGATTTTTGTGACAGTAAACAAACAGAAATAGCTTTAGATTTTTCAAAAAATCTCTAAAAAAAATCTCTAGATTCTTTTAACTCAAAATCTATTTTTTTTAAAGCTGAAACAAACGCACCCAAAGTTGCTAAATAAAAATGATTTGTTCGAGATAAAAAAGAATTATTAGTATGTACTTCTGATCTACCACATTATCAGTATCATGATGAATGGGGAAAAGCTACTAGTTGATTCTCAATCATGTGATCAACTCCATTTACGAATAAGCATGACTTCTGTCATAGATACTTATGCAACCAATAATTTTTCAAAGCAAGAGCAAAGAGGATGCTTGTACGCAATACTTCTACACAGTCAAATTGACAATAAAACAGAATGTAGAATCAAATTGCATGTCCACTGCCACTACAAAACTTACAATAGGAAATCCTAGACCTAATACATCTGGAAGAAATAGTAAAAAAGTGGTAATTCATCTATGTTAGCATGCTTTGGTGTTTAAATGACCTATATCTCTCAGATAGGAACGTCTATAACCAGGATAGTGGAGGTCACATGTTAGCAGTTCATACAATTATATCCATGAACCAGGTTCCTGATTTTTTTTAAACAAAAACATTACACATTAAAACCCATACAATCTACTTTAAGGACGAAGAGAACATTTCCAACAAGAAAACTGTCATTTAACATCAAGCCCAAACGTCGTCGTAAGGAGTTTTCACTGTAATTGGACAATAAAAAAAGTTGGTCCTTTTGTTTTGTTTAGTTTGATTTTTTGCTGATAATCATAAAAATATCAATTCATTTTCATTTTGTGAAAGAAATTGTAAGAAAGGTAAAAACAGATCAACTGAAAATGAAGGCAAAAAACAAACCACACGTCCCCTTATTTTCTCAAGGGCTTTCATTTGCCGTTGTCTGAATAACCTGCTAATCAAAGCAACCGATTGTCCAAATCTAAGAAAGAAACTAGTTACATAGTTGACATGGAAATACCTTAGGGTCAGATGTGTGCATAGAAGCAAAAGCTAAGTGGTTGGTCCTGTAACCACGTCTGGGATAGCCATGGCTGGAAAACGAAAGATTGCACTTCTGGAAACCTCTGGCGGATTGGAGCATGTGAACGTTGGAAATAGCCATTGAATTGAAACGCCTCTTAGACCCACTTGACTTTGCAACTGTAAAGAAACAAATGTTTTGTTAAGAATCCACTCATAGAACCTCAATATGAGCTGACCCACCCTTCTTGACCGTAGCCCATAC
>Ga0209282_1001759_pt1 | contig 12137 bp, 8 predicted proteins | sample Mtrugardesep15_FD_187529 | JGI IMG/M metagenome (GOLD analysis project Ga0209282, IMG submission 187529) | Root nodule microbial communities of legume samples collected from California, USA - M. trunc garden sep15 (SPAdes) (version 2) | ecosystem: Host-associated > Plants > Roots > Nodule...
ATACAAGGCCAGTTCATCTGGGGTGAAGATGAAGACAGTGCATCTTGGACGAAAAATATAGGTCAAAGCCCGTGCTTTTGGAACAAAGACGGGACAGTACATCCAGGATGAAAGCCAAGGCCATGGCATCTATGAAAAATTGTTGGGCTAGTGAGTCATAACCAACAAAAGTCACCATCGGTATGACCATTGACACGAAAATAAGTCCCCACTAATATGATTCATCTGTGGTAAATTGACATGAAAATAAGTCCCCGCTAATATGATTCATCTATGGTAAAAGAACCACCACTAGGGTGATCATTAATAGGAATAGAAGCCACATATATGATGAGAAAAGTATTGTATGTCAAATATCAACGAAGTAGTGTGGCTGTAACAAAGGTCGTGTCTTGTAGTCACAACAGAACCCAAAGGTATAGATCTTGGTTGAGGATAGAAGGGCAATGCTAAAGCAAGAGCTATTTGGAATAGTGGCTGCACGTGTGGCGTAGGCGAAGGCTGCCATTTGAAATCACACGACAATGTTCAACTGTGTAAGAGCGAATCCGAGCTCTAGTGGCCCTGAGATTTCGTGATGGCATGGGTCGGCAGTTGAAAATTCGATGTAGGTTGTTTCATCGGAAAATGCTCCAGCATAGAAGACAGCAGCAGGGGGTGGGCTGAAAAACTTGAAAACTTGTCGCAAGAAAGGACAAGATGGCAGAAGAAAACAGAATTCGGTTGAAACCAAGAAGTATATGGTTCAGTAAAATAAATTCCATGTACAATTCATCTATAATTACATTCCAAACCTTTGGAAACTCTTCAGCTGAATCGTGACTTATGTTACTTTGCTTTTTCTTTCAGTTGTTGGGTGTATTTACTTATTTATTATTTATTTATTTTAGAGTAAATTGGAATTAGAGACACACTTAATGTGAAAGTAGCTGAACGGATCTCATGGAACAATGTTTTGGATCTTTGTCTCTTTTCAATTGTATGGCTTAGCTCTATGCTAATAATGCTAATCTTGTTAATTTTTGTAACCCGTGCTGTTTGGCTTTTTTAGGGCGACATGTAAACTGTCTGATGTCATGAGATCTAAAAATGAAGAAAATGAAGCCTACTTATCTGAAATAGAGGTTGGATGTTTTTATCTTGGAGGAATGGAGTTCTTCTTTCTTCATATTACAATGTTATTTTTTGTTTATTGCTGTCTGGATGATTTTCATGCAGACTATTGGACAAGCATATGATGACATGCAAACCCAAAACCAACATCTGCTGCATCAGATTACTGAGAGAGATGACTACAATATTAAGGTATTTATCTTACAATAGGTTGCACTGACAGAAGTGTAATTGGAAAATGAGATATAAAATTGTGGCTTCATAACCAGGCAGGCTAAACTATAAGGTTATCTGGTCACCATTATTTCACATAAAAAAGAAGCCACATAGCCAATCTGAACAGAGAAAGTTCCCTGTGAATTGAAGCCTTCGCGTAACCAGATGCCTGTCTATGGGACAGGAATAATAACTTCTAGGATGAAAAAATTAGAAGAAATGTATTACGTTGGACATGCTCATATTGATATAATCAGATGTAGAATCAATGCAATATGGAGTAGAATCAATAACCATCATGGGCCGTTGGGTTGAGGGCTAACTGTAGATTCAATGCAATAAGGAGCACTTTAATTTTAAATTTTTGTTCACATGCAAATTCTGGATCTGGGTTTGGTACACATCAAATTGAAATAGTCAGATCTTACTTGCACAGAGAAAAGGAATTGAATTTGCTGTCTGTCAATATTTTATTTTTACTTATATATTGATATTTTTGTTGGTTACATATTGATATATGTTGCACTGCTGTTGTAGCTTGTTTTAGAAGGCGTAAGGGCTAGACAAAAGCAGGATTCTTTTATCATGGAGAAGCGATTGATGGAACATGAGATGCAGCAATCAAATGTATCTCTGAATTTATACAATACAAAGGCTGCAAAAATTGAAGACCAGGTAGCTAGGTCTTGATTTAAATCACATGTTAGATGTGAACTTGGAAATGACTTCTGTTTCATTGATATGCAGATGAGGTTTTGCTCAGATCAGATTCAAAAACTTGAGGACAATAAACTTCAAAGTTCTGTCGGTTTGGAAAATACACAAAGAAGGCTTTCGGATATTAGACCGTCATCTCAACAGGTTAGGGATACAGTGGTGGAAGTGCAATCTAAGATAACCAGTAGTCGGGTGACTCATATGGAGTTACAAGTAGAACTTGAGAAAGAAAGGTATTTAGTCTGTAACGTATTCAAGTGATTCTCTTCAAATATTATTAGTACACAGCAGTTATGGAGCTTTTTGTCATTTTGGTACTAGGTTTGCCAAAAAAAAAGTAGAGGAAGATCTAGAGGTTGCTAGGAGAAACTTTTCACATCTTAAAGCACAAGATGAAGATTCCTCAGAAACTGATAAGCTTCAACAGGAACTGGGAGAGTACAGGGATATTGTCAAGTGCAGTATCTGTCGAGACAGGACAAAAGAGGTAATTTTTTTTATTGCAATTTGAACTATTAGCTGAATTTAACCAGAAGCTGCTATTGATGCTGGAGAGTACCAATGATGGCATGTGGCTCAGTTGACAAACTGATTCACCCACCTGAGCTCCCTGTGGGTGGAAACCCCATGTAGAGCATCATGTGGTTAGTGTCAAGCTGATGTCAGGATGGAAGTTAGCGAACACATCATCTTACTGACAAAAAAGAAGCTAATTGACATGCTTCCCAAATGTAGCTAGGAAAGAGAAATTGAAGATACCAGACTAATTGGGAGTTGGCACTTAACCCTTCCCCTAGAATAGAGGTCTTTGTAGTCGGAAAATAAATAAATTACTGTTCTTTGCGAGTCTGGGAGATACTGAAGAGTTCCGAGTCTGATCTAGTAATTCTCAAATATTCATTGCAGTCGCAGCTAGTATTAGTGTATGATTCATTTTTGTTGAACTATAGATTGTCTACCCTGGCTTTGTATAACAAATGAACAGAAGTTAACTACTTCAAATACCAACTATAACTGTTCTGGCTTGCTAATAGTGGTCAAAGGAGTTTTCATATCTCAACTGTTATGTTCTAGTGTGAAAGGAGAGTGCTCCTTTGGGTAGCCTTGTGTGCAAGGTTATCATTTATTTGTTTTGTATATCTTTTGTCTCTTCTCTGAAGGGGGAGCCTTGGTGCAATGGTGAAGTTGTTGTCATGTGACTGAAAGGTCACAGGTTCAACTCCTTGAAACAGCCTCTTGTGTAAAAAACAGGGTAAGGCTGCGGACATTACACCAAAATGGTGGGACCCTTTCCCGTACCCTGCATATGCAGGAGCTTTGGTGCACCGGGCTGCCCTTTTGTGTCTTCTCTTTCGACCTCACTGCATCAATGGGAAATCCTTCATTCTTTTGCAATCTTTATCCTAGTTAGAATTATTCCTCTGCTATTCAAATCTGCCCAGTTTTGCGAATTCTTTCTTATACCAAGAGAAAGCTTCCACACAAGGTATGTACAGCAGTGGTCAGAGGCTCAACGCCAGTCAATGGTCAAAGTTCAAAAGTCTTGTCATCAGAGAATGCCCAGTCAAGTTCAATCAATTTCTGACATAACAAGGGGTCCAGTTAGGTGTTTTTATAACGCTATGTGACTGATAAGGCAAAATATATTTTTTCAACAATGATTGGATTCTGTTGAAGGGTCTCCCATTATTGAGGTTATTTTTCCAACAGTGATGGAACACGTTAAAATTAAGACTGAGCTATTCAAATTGTATTTGAAGTTATGGAAACAGCTGTGATGCTAGGGCACTCCATGCTAACTAAATGCTTTAAAGTTTATTTTTGCTGATATGCTGACTCAGCAGCTGATTTGGGATACAAGATTATTAAATTCTTATGTAAAACAAATTTTTGTTTTAAGGGTGTTGCCGCAGATGGGTAGTGTGTTTAGGGAACCCCTCCTTAAAAATTAAAGTAGTTATTGAGCGAGAAGAACCAAGCCTCTTAAATACCCCATCAAGTATCTCATCAATCTGCAACTTAGACACCTTATAATACCTAAGTTTGTAGCATAGTACTGCTCTTGAGATCCGACGTCCCAGCAGGTAGACTATGATATTTTTTTCGGCCTTTTCAGTCAACCCCTCCATGGGTAGCCATTTTCGATCCACTGCTAACCAGCTCAGATGTCAATTGATAAGAATCCAAGTACGAGGAATCGTCAATGATAAACTAGCTATCAAGGGGAAGAACCAACCCTCAAATACTCCACCGAGCATCCCATACTTCTCGATGTGGGACTTAGGAAGCCCATAATACCCAAGTTGCTATCGCTTTGCTCCATTTGTATTTTTTTTCTTTCTATTTTGGCCATGTAGGATTGCAACACCTATTTCATTTTGCATCCTGATATTTGTCATTATGATTTGATTAAGCATTTGAAGTTCTCTACTTCATTTTCATGTTTAAGCTTAGATTTTCTATGAAACCAAATGATATTTTAGACCATTTTCAGATTTTTTTTGTGTATGTTTTTCTAAAGTAAACTTAATTAAGTCTACCATCACATTATTTTAGATTTACATAAGCTTCGTCAATAAGGCATATATATTAGTCCACATATACTTGGATAATGCTAGTTAAAGCTACTAATATGTTCTGATTTTCCCCATTTCTTTAATTTATTTTGCTGCACTACCATATGGTTAGATATATTGCATGTGATATGATCTATTAGGAAGCGAACTTGCTTTTGTTGTCTTTTCTCATTAAATTTGGAAAAATACTTTGCTCTCTTTTTGGGTGTTTCCTCATATTTTCAATTTTTTGTCAGGTGGTAATTACAAAATGCTACCATTTGTTCTGCAACTCATGTATCCAGAAAATTGCTGGGAGCCGGCAGCGCAAATGTCCACAATGCGGTGCATGCTTCGGGGCTAATGATGTTAAGCCGGTTTATTTGTAACTACGTTCCATCATGCTTTTTGAGAAGACCGCAGTGTTCTTTTGAAAATGATCTGGTGTATGGTTCAATTGCATGCTCGTGCCAACTGTTGAGATCAGGAACATTGGCAGCAGCAATCAATGGGTGCCTTTCTCCTTTGATTTTGGAAATGATTCGTTTTGCTGGTACTCCCAAGTTTCAAAGTACCATTTGTACACTTTCGTGAATGTGAGATGTTTGGTTTTTACTTTCAGTGCAAAGAATTTGAAGCCACACGAAACATGATATTCGTTCTTTGCAGATTTATTCGTTCTTTGCAGATTTATCATAATTCTTCTTCCAATGAGATTTGGAGAGGCCATTGAAGGTTGTTCTTTGACTGTACAATTAATATTTCAAACTATAAAAAGCCCGAACTGGCCATTGATTGCTATGTGCCTTGGAAGTTGACTCCTAAGAGTGCAATGACAATGTCTTACTCTTTAGATCAACAGTTCTTTTTTCCTGCTGCTATGGCAGAAGTTCAAATTTTGGCTTCACAGGCTTGTGTTGTACTTGTATATATCGTTAGATTCATAAGAGGTCGTTCAATTTTGGTTTATCACAGCCTGTATTCTGTGTAATCGTGTAGATGATATGCCAAGATATCATTGTAATTGATGTTGTGTTGTAATCTACGAATGCCCGATTTAATTGAATTATAGTTATTCTTCTAAATTTCTTCTTACTGGTTATATGTCTTTGTCATTCAAGATATAAAAATGCTTTAAACAAGCATTTGTTTTCATTACCAGCATGGTATGGTATAAACGCTAGAGTCTTTCAATAATTTGGTTGGACATTTTTCAAATTTTTTAACATGTATTGCATACTTTTAACTTTTAGTGGAATATTTTTTAAACACCAATTTAACGTGCATACTAGTTCTTTGGTGGCATCTCCTTATTAATGAATGACACGCATATCAAATGTGCTCTTTATTATTACACAAAAATGGGGGTTAGCCCCAAAACAACATTCAACGCAGTCTTGAAATTAAAACGGAATCACATTCTGTTTGTGTTGTTAGTTTTCTTCCAAAATCTAATGTAGCATCCTGATCATATGAGATAGTAACCGTGAGGTACCATAGATATTCCTACGACGAAGTTGGTTATGTGTGTCATTTTAAATGCCCCCCCCCCTTTCTGGAAATCACTCTTCTCTTCCATACGAAAGTCTTTTGGACTAATTTGTCAAACACTAGTGAATATGCTTCTTAGTGTTGGTGCAAGTTCATCTAAAGTTACACCCAGATGACATCCTCACATTAAAGAAATACTTATTTTGTCACAAGACTAAATGCATAGTGTTTAGGCATACGTATTGATGATTTTGTTTTCAAAATATTTTATTTTATTTTTTAATATTAAAAAAAATGTCTCTTTGTATGTATGCGTAACTAATGGTCTTCCGACCGTAGAAGACTTGCTCCCTCACATTGATAACACAATTAAAATTTGCATCTTTATACAATATGAGTTGTATCATTATCAATAATAAGATTATTAACTTTCGTAGCTACGGTATAATTATATATATATACTCTACTTTCAATAGAATATGTGACATAAGATTCTTAATTTCTCTCATGGCATTATTTTCCTTTGGATTACATAAACTACAGCGATTAACCTTTTTGTTAATTAGCCTACTTGTTTGTATTTACATAAAATTTTGTGGGGAAAAGCTGGCAATAATCATTTTACTTTGAATACTTGGTCGATAGTGACATATAATAGAAATTGGCCAATTAAAAAGTAAACCGTGTTCAATTATTAATTAGTGTCAAGAAAATACAGTATTTGATTGTGATATGATATTCCCTTTCTGCTTTTGTTTTTCATTCTTTGTCTGTGACGTCATTCAGCACTTTAATTTTTTCAATAATTCTTATAGGAAAAAAGATTTCTTTGTTTTTTTTTTTATATGTCTCCTTTTTTTAACAACTAATATTGTCACCTTTAGTTAACTCTTCTTTAGTGAAGTCTTTCCTCCTAACAACATATTTTTCAATTTAAGACTCAAACTTAAAATCTTGTCTGCATTTTTCAAAATAATGACAACAATTCTTTTTTGACATCTTCATTGTTTCAAAACATGTACGCACTTTTTTAAATCTATCATGGGGTCTTAAGTGTAACATTTGTATCAGATTAGTCCTTTAAATTGTTTTAGTCTTAAATTGATCCTTTATGTTAGTAAAAGTGTGCACTCAGTCCGTATGTGTATGTTTATTGTTAAGTTGGTATGTCTAAATTCACCGTCCTCAATATGAAGGTTTATAAGTGTATTATCTAGTCTTAGTTTAAAGAAAGTTGATCAATTACTTGATTTATAATGTTGTCGATGAAATACTTGTATGTAAAATTAGGATTGAATTTAAAAACAATAAGAGAATGTATGTAAGCAAACACTTAAATCGTGTTTGGTGTCATAAACACCTTTTGGACATTATACCTCAATGTTAAATGGTGGTGTAAATACATTTTAACAAAATTGGATGAAAAAATGGATCAATTTGCTACACATATATTTTTAAAGGACTAACTTGCTCACTTTTAATGACATAAGGGACCAATTTAAAATTTAAAAAACTAAAATGATTAATTCGATACAAATGCTAAATTTAAAAGATCCCAAGTTGTATTTGGCTATAAAAGTACCACAAACTTTAGAAAATGAAATAATTCCTCAAAAAAAAATGAAATAAGAAAGTATTTCGACAAAGTAAATGAAGCTTAGTTAATTTTAGAATTAAGAGCATATTTTATGTATGTTTATTTTTGGATATCCCAATTGCTTTTTAACGACGTCTTAGATGTAAAGTATCATCAACTTGTAAATGATATTATTCTCTATGAAAAACATGACCGCTCACTTTTAGTTGTATCTTCCGTCACAATTGCATTTCTTTTATTTCTAAAATACTTGAATTTAATACCTTATTTAAGATATCGAAATATACTAGAGTAATGATTGTTTTCGTTAACCTTAGTTAATTGTGCATAAACAAATTCATACATATAATAAGATATTGATTTCCGTCTATAAGTGATAGCTCAACCGACAAAAATTTCAATGACAAAATTGTTAGGTTGAATATTGTGACGGGATTAAATCCCGACTCATCAATTTGTGAACGTAAGATTCACTCGTGCCATTTCCTCTCTAACCAATAATAACATACCGATTCCTAATCAATTGCTCAAAAGATCTGAAGGGTTTGCCACTCAGACTACAATGATATATGGACATTTGATTTGCTATTTAATCACTTTAAAGTTTAACCACATAAATTTCTTTCTCAAGATGCATGTTGTCGAGTACTTTGGATACCTACATGCATGTGCATGTAATTAGAAACCGAGAATCAAATAAAGAATTTCATACACTTAATCATGAAGCAAAAAGAGAAAAAAAAATTGTATTCCATCAAGGTTCTTCTGGTTGCTTGTTTATTTTATCATCCAATTGATTGAAAAAAAAGATTAATAAATGATGCAATATAGTCTCACCGGTATCTTTCCAACATAAAGATAAACAAAAGAGAAAGATTTGAGGGTTTCCTTGCTTTACAGTCAACTGCATTAAACCTTCATCAATATGTTGAGAACAAAATCATTAAAGCATAATGTTCTTTACTTCTTTTAAGACAAGATCTTTTCCTAAAATAAATAAATAATTAAGCAATCAAAGTGAGAAAATAATTGAAGGGTATATGATGCTCCCAAATCCAGTAAATAACCATTCTCAGTAAATATAATAAAAGAATATCAAATATCAATCATATGCACACATAAAGTTCATGAAAGATGCTTCTTTATTTTTTTTGTACATTACCATACATTTTAGTAAAAAAAAATTCTATATCTATTTTAGTCTAAGAATTACTAAACTAAATTAGACAAAATAGCTATAGACAACAACCATTTACATATTCAAGTCCAAACATTTCCACAAGTGACATTCACCAACCTCATAGCTAGGCAGTGATTACATAGGAGACAAATTTAACTCAATTTTATTTCCTTTTTTTCTTATTTCGCATTTTATTTTTTAATCAAGGCACTTTTAACACAATCTTTTCAACACACATTTTTTTAATTGGTTGAAATTCAAATGAGCCACGGTAAATCATGTAGGCTGCACATAAATTTAGTGAGAATCATTTGAATTTCAATCAATTAGAGAATGTGCGTTGAGACGAGTGTGTAGAGTGTCCTGTTAGCACAATTCTACAAACAATTGAGGTCAAATGCAGATGATGCAAATTAATTTGAGGTTGAGTTGGAGCCTAGAGTTACAAAAAGCTCGATGTTGAAGTCCAGGTAGCCGTCGAAGATGACGCTAGTAATACTCCCATGACGAAAGTTGCTCCTCGAGCCGAAGTCCACTATCAACAACACATAAATGCCATGAAGAAGAATAAGAGAGGATTCCATTTTTTCCATCAGGAAAAAGATCTGGAAGATCAAAGAGTGTGTCATCAGTATCATCATTTGTAGTAGTAGTAGTAGTAGATGGAGAACTTGAATTAGACTCTTGAACATTATCAATGGAAGAAAGAGTTGAAAATGAAACTTGATCTTGATCTTGGTTTTGTTGTTGGTCATTTTCACCTTGGCAACATTTAATCTCTTCAAACACAATGGCTGCTGCTTTTGCAGCTGCAACTTGAATGTCCTTAGGTGATGTGGTTGAAGGCCTTGGAAGATTTTGAGCCAAATTAGGGAAATTGAGGTAAGCTGAATGACCCTTTATGGCTAAAGCAGCTACATCATGAGCTCTAGCTGCCATTTCAGCTGTAGGGTATGTTCCAAGCCATATTCTTGACTTCTTTCTTGGCTCACGGATTTCAGATACCCATTTTCCCCATGCTCTCATTCTTACTCCTCTATATGTAGGGTGTTTTGTGTCATTTTCATTTCTCTCTCTTTTCTTGGATTTTTTATTTCCATTTTGAGGACTATTTTTGGTTTCTTGATTGGTGCATGAATTTGAATTTGAGTTAGAAGATGTTGGTGTTGATGAGGATGTGCTAAAGAAGTTTTCATTAGCATCATTTTCCATGTTGATACGTTTTTCCTAAGTTAGGGGGTTATGATTAGATTTAGAGAGGTGTATAGAGAGGAAGAATGAGTGTGGAAGGTGCACAAAAATAGAGTTGTGTGTTTGTATTTTATGATTCTCTAAAAAATAAATTGGATTTATATAAAGAAGAAAGGAAAAGAATAAAGAAAAGAAAAAGAAACAAAAGCAAAAAAATTGAAGGAATATAAAACATGGGCTCCAGAAGGTAACAATTCAGCTACTTTGTTTCCCATGTTGAAATTGAGGAGCAGTGCCTTTAGATTTAGATGTACTATATAAAAGATGAATGGATGCCAATGCTTTTTATTTTTTGAGGTCTCTTGTCAATATACGTATTACCTCTGTTTCACATGTTGGTCCTACTTTTTAGGGACTAAATTCTTTTGCACACATTATTTTTTTTGAGAGGAATGCATACATTAAATGATATTCACCAATAATTTGAAATTCATCGACCCAAATTACAGTTTTTAAGATGTTCGTGAAAACAATCTTTTATATAAAAAACAGGGTAAGAGTACATGCAATACATTAATGAAACTTTTTTCTAGACGTGCGTATAGAGAAGCTTTAGTGCGTCACATTGTCTTTTATTTTTTTTATCTTCAAATAATTTTCGATGATAATTTGAGAAGGGACAAGCATGTATTTACCGATGTAGAACAGTTTGTCCTTAGTTAGGTTCCTTTATAAGTCATCTGAATTGTAAGATAAAAAAACATGTGATTTATTGCAATTGAACTTTACAATATAAACCGAACCAAATCAAACCAATATTCTTTGGATTGGTTTGGTTGTGCAGTTTTTATTGAGACAATACAAATTTTTCTTTCGAACATTAAAATCAAGTTAAAGGCAATTTATTTTCTACAATGTTTGAAATTTCATGCAACGTTGCAATTTTATTTTCATTCAACAATATTTTCATCAAAATAGACATTAAAAACATGGACCAAAAAGAAACTTATTTAAAAAGAAATGGAAAAGACTAAATTTTTTATCATTCTCTAAGTTCTATTGAGTTTCTATTATTCAAAGATATATCTACATAAACAATTCTGCAAAAATGCAAGCAACATCAAATTAAATCACATAAATACATTTTTGAAACAAAAAGCAAAAAAAAAAACTTAACAAGACAAGAAAACATGTCATTATAAAAAATTTCTCATTGAGTTTCTATGAGTACTGAGTTGAGTGACATAGGTTAATTAGTGTTTCTCTTATGTTGCGGTTTAGTTTAATTCAATTGATAAATTAAAATCAAAAAATTGAACCGAACTGAGTGGTTAAGTCAAAAAATGATCCAAATACATCTAAATAAAACATAACTTTTTTGCAATTTTCAATTTAGAATGATTCAGTTTACAATTTTCTATTGAATTAGTTCAATTTTGAACACCCTAACTATACTTTACTTACCCAACCATGATTTTCACATGAAATTCCCCACAATAATAATCTTTCTAATTTTGACTATTGATTCTTTTTGGGTGGCTGGGTCCATTTTGATAGCAGATCCTAAATACATTCATTTAATATATACGGGCCTTTTCTTTTTTATTCTTGGCCATGTGTTATAAACTTTAAATTAAGTTTGTATAATATAAAATGTCAGTGCCACCTGAAAATCAAGATTTTTTATATCATGTGCTTGTTGTTCTGTCCTCTTCCACTTGACACAATTTTATGAGGTAACCTAATCACAATTATTTTAAGGCTGTTTGAGAGTTTACGAGGGAAGGACTTGTGGAAAGTGGAAGAAATGAAAGGTCTTGGAAGGAAAGGATTTTGTCAAGTTTACTTTTGTATCTAACACAAAATTCACCTAATTGAAAGGAACTTTAAAATTGTATTGTAGAAGAATTTTGAAATGTTTTAGAGAGTTGTGATAAATTCTTTAAATCTAATCTATGTTATAAAATAAAACTCTACAAATTAAAATTTGCTTTGAAATAAAGTGTAAAATTAAATTATAAGTAATTTTATAAAATTGCAAAGGTATAGTAGGAAAAAAAATCATTGGTGCATCATT
>Ga0209282_1001760_pt1 | contig 12125 bp, 8 predicted proteins | sample Mtrugardesep15_FD_187529 | JGI IMG/M metagenome (GOLD analysis project Ga0209282, IMG submission 187529) | Root nodule microbial communities of legume samples collected from California, USA - M. trunc garden sep15 (SPAdes) (version 2) | ecosystem: Host-associated > Plants > Roots > Nodule...
ACATTAGTTATTAAATTTCTTAAAAAAAAATACATTAGATATTAAATAAATCTAAAAACTAAATTTTTACTTAATTATAATTAAGACCGGAGAGAGTATATATGAGTAGAGGAGAGACGACCGCATTGGAGGGTTAAAAATTCAAAGTAACCTTTGCTATGTTCGTGGAAGAAATGCCTTCACTAATTCACTGATCAATGGTTTTTAATTTTTAAATTAACGATGATATTATTCATTTTACATTCTAAATGAGTTTTATTTAGAATAGCAGAATCCCATGATTGCTTGCATTCCGGTCATTAGTACGTACTGAGCAAATCAATATGTAACATGAATGAATCAAAATAGGAAAATTCTATCCGTGCAACATTTTTTTATACATAAAAGAAAAACAAAAAACGACGCCGCATGAGTTATACACGAGTTTTATCCATCATTATGAATACTTTGACTTGTCAATTTCAGGAATTTTTTGCCAGTCATTCGTAGTTTTGTTGTTTGCGTCAAATACCATGAAAATCTTTTTCATCGTGGGAAAATGTTGGCCAAGTTAACGGTTTCTTAGTGCACAAACTACTGACTCTATCTCATAATAACAAGTCATAATATGATAAGGTGCGTTTTATCCGCTAAAAAGTAGATACGAGACATAATAGCATAAAACGAGAATAACACAACATAAGACAAAATAACACATGACAAACTTTTATTGTATATACAGAACATCACAACAAAAAAATTATCGTCGTTGGAGTATAAACTATACTATACTAAGAATATCCATAATGTAGACCCTTAATATTGAGGTCTTAAACGGGTCCCACATAAGCAAATCACTTTTTTATAATTCTTTAATAATAGTACCTAATAGGTACTCAACCACTCTAAAGAGACCTTCTAACAAAATGTTTAAATGAGTTTCACCAATAATTCTTTATCATTTACATTTCAACAATGATTATTTTAATAAAAAGTGGTGTGGGGTCCACATAAGAATGAGTCTTAAGTGAATCCTGGGTCTTAAGAGACCCCCAAAAAAAAATCTCCAATGGAGATACCTATTAGGTACCGGATCTTAAATGATGAAGAATTCACCATTGGGGATGGTCTAATACAATGTAATAATGTAAATTATATCATAATATAATGATTGTTGACCATTTCCTTGAAATACTTGCATAGAATAGTCTATATAAGCGCACACCAGGCACCAGCAAAGCAAGAAAGGAAATTCATAAATCTCATCACCAAATCCTTACAATTTGCAACTAGTCTTATCAAAATAACTGGAAAAAAAAAGAGAGAAAAAAAAACTAAAAAATCTCATCATCAAATTTCTTGCAATTCTTCTCATCGTGAGAGCACAAAAAAAGAAGAGAAAGTTAGAAATTTAAGGCAAGGCAGTAAAAAGTTGAAAGAAGAAAATGGCAGATAGTTCAGTATCATTTTTATTGGACAAACTGAGTTGGTTACTTCAAGAAGAAGTAATTCTACAAAAAGGAGTCCGTGAAGATGTTCAATACATCAAAGACGAACTCGAACGCCACAAAGCCATCTTAATGGTAGCTGATGCATTGGAAGACAAAGATCCTGAACTCAAAGTATGGGTTAAAAGGGTAAGAGATATTGCTCAAGATATGGAAGATGCTATAGATGAATACAATCTTCGCCTTGTCGATCATCGACAAGGGAACAACAAAAATTCTTCTTTTCATAAGGTTGCTTTTGACATCAAGACCATGAAACCTAGACACAGAATAGCTTCAGATATTAAAAGAATCAAATCCAAAGTTGAAGCTATCACTCAAGGACGTCCAATGATATCTGGTGTAGGTTCAAGCTCAAGTCAAAGGCGTTCAACAAGGCTTGATAGTCAAGGTAATGTTGGAATTAATTTGATAGTAATTAATTGCATTACAAGACATATGCTATAACTATTAATCCTACTTTAAGACATAAGTCAAATAAACATATGAGCATGCATATAAACAATCTTAGTATCCACGACATGTTGATTTATCAAATATATTAAGAATGGATTGTGTCGTTGATAATAGTCCATTGTGGATAATCCTGACATAGTTGTGAGATTGGTTGTTGAAATTGCTAGTTAACTCATGGAATTGTATGATTGCACAAGTCTATATCATTTTCAAGTTGACTCAATTGTAAACTCGAAAATTGCTAATAAAAACATGTTTGTCAAAACTCTAGAGTTTGACAACCTTAGTTAAGATTGGTAATAAAAACATGTTGATTTGTGGTTCTTTATCAATTAAAACTTTCTGAGTGATAAATAGCTAATATATTTTTAAATATATATTCCAACAGGTGATGCCCTTTTGCTAGATGAAGCTGATTTAGTTGGAATTGATCAACCAAAGAAGCATCTGACTGATATGCTTTTCAAAGATGAACTAAGTAGATCTGTGATTTCAATCTATGGTATGGGAGGTTTAGGGAAGACAACATTGGCAAAACAAGTCTATGATGATCCAAAAGTCAAGAAACATTTCCGGATTCATGCTTGGGTTAATCTCTCTCAATCTTTTAAAATTGAAGAGATACTGAAAGACCTTGCACAACAACTCCATAATGTTATTGGTAAACCTGCTCCAGAATCAATTGGAACGATGAAAATTGACAATCTGAAAGAGTTTATCAAGAATTTTCTTCAGAGAAGTCAGAAGTATCTAATTGTGCTTGATGATGTGTGGCATGTGAAAGTATGGGATGCTGTGAATCGTGCTTTGCCTAATAACAAGCGCGGAAGTAGAGTGATGCTTACGACGCGCAAGAGAGATATAGCTTTGTATTCTTGTGCTGGATTGGGTAAGGATTTTCATCTTGAATTCTTACCTGAGCATGAAGCTTGGTCTCTTTTTTGTAGGAAGACATTTCAAGATAATTCATGTCCTCCTCATCTTGAAGAAGTTTGTAGGAATATCTTGAAATTGTGTGGAGGGTTGCCACTAGCAATTGTGGCAATAAGTGGTGCTTTGGCTACAAGAGAAAGATCAAACATAGAAGAATGGCAGATAGTTTGCAGAAGTTTTGGTTCTGAGATTGAAGGCAATGACAAATTGGAAGATATGAATAAAGTACTTTCATTAAGTTTAAATGAGTTACCTTATTATCTTAAATCATGTTTGTTGTATTTAACCATCTTTCCGGAATTTCACGCTATCGAGACTTGGAGATTGATTCGGTTGTGGATAGCTGAAGGGTTTGTAAATGGTGAAGATGGTAAGACACTTGAGGAAGTTGCAGACAGTTACCTTAGGGAGCTTTTGGACAGAAGTTTAATCCAAGTTGTGGAAAAAACCAGTGACGGAAGGATGAAGACGTGTCGAATGCATGGTCTTCTAAGGGAAATTGTTAATTCTAAGTCAAGAGATCAGAACTTTGCAACAATAGTTAAAGAACAAGATATGGTATGGCCTGAACGAGTTCGTCGTTTATCAGTCATAAATCCGTCTCATAATGTATTGCAACAAAATAAGGCTACATTTCATCTTAGGTCTTTGCTAATGTTTGGATTATCAGATTCACTCAATAATTTTTCTCTTCATGAATTATGCTCCTCAAGTGGTGTTAAATTGCTCAATGTACTAGACTTGCAGGATGCACCTTTGGATGATTTTCCTGCTGAAATTGTCAACCTTTACCTTCTTAAGCATCTAAGTTTGAAGAATACAAAGGTGAAAACAATTCCAGGTTCCATTAAGAAGCTGCAAAACCTTGAGACATTGGATCTTAAGCACACTTATGTAACTGAATTGCCTGTTGAAATTGCGGAGCTGAAACGGTTACGCCACCTCCTGGTGTATCGCTACGAGATTGAATCTTATGCTTATTTCCACTCAAGGCATGGCTTCAAGGTGGCTGCACCTATAGGAAACATGCTATCATTGCAGAAGCTTTGTTTCATAGAGGTAGATCAAGGAAGTGGAGCCTTGATGATTGAGCTAGGAAAACTTACTCAACTTAGGAGGCTAGGCATAAGAAAAATGAGGAAAGAAGATGGTGCTGCTTTGTGTTCATCCATTGAGAAGATGATCAATCTTAGATCACTCTCCATATTTGCTATAGAAGAAGATGAGGTAATCGATATTCATGACATTTCCAACCCTCCTCGCTATCTTCAGCAGTTATATTTGAGCGGACGTTTAGAGAAGTTTCCACAATGGATAAATTCTTGCAAGAACTTAGCTAGAGTTTTCTTAAAGTGGAGCAGGTTAGAGGAGGATCCTCTTGTGTCTCTTCAAGGTTTGCCAAATCTTCGACATCTTGAACTTCTTCAAGTTTATGTCGGTGAAATGTTGCATTTCAGTGCAAAAGGGTTTCCAAGTCTAAAGGTGTTAGGCCTTGATGATTTAGCAGGACTCAAATATATGACAATCGAAGAAGGAGCAATGCAAGGTCTTAAGAAGTTGGTCATGCAACGATGTGTTTCATTCAAGAATGTACCATTAGGCATTGAACACTTAACTAAGCTAAAAGCAATTGAGTTCTTTGATATGCCTGCAGAATTGATTATGGCACTCCGTCCAAATGTAGGAAAAGATTATTGGAGAGTACAAACTGTTCCAACAGTTTATTCTACTTATTGGAGGAATGGTGTTTGGGATGTTTATTCATTAGAGACTTTTGGGGATATAGAGAGTGATGTTGATCATCGTATAGCAATGAGGACTCTTGAGCTTCCTACTCTTTGGAAGGCTTAACTTATTTTGATTATTATTTATTTATTCTTTTAACACACTGCATATATGACAGTGGTGGAAGATTGCTGTTAAATTTATGTTAAGTTTCAACCAAATAAATCAGGGAGTATAATATGTTTTATGAACTCTTTGAGATGCAGAATAAAAATGTATTGTTCAATTTATGTTTCTTTGGTAGCTGTAACTTTCAATGATTAGTACATTACAATTGTTTGGCTGCGGTGGTTTTTTTAAACAGATTATTAGTTATTAAAAGTACAAGAAACCATTAAGATAAGTAATGGAACAAAAAAATTGCTAGCTTATGTTATAGGATTCACATTAACAACTGAAGTTTATAACAATAACACAACAAGATAAATAAAATACTATGATCTCCGGAAGAAAGGAACAAACTTGCATTCGGGTGAGAATATTGTTGTCTGAAGAGGGAGAGATTATTGAGGATGGTGGGAGAGGCAGGGTTTCAAATAAAGGTCTGGTACCGTGGTCTAGGCTGCACGACATACTAGTTTTTGATTTTGCCAAAACTGTAGTGCAACCTCTATTGAGGCAGCATCAGGCCATATTTGAATTCAACTTTCCACAATATTAAAGATTGTGATGAAATTGCAACCGTTACTCTGACCACTATTTAAAATCATGGGCGAGTAACGAGTTTGATTTTTGGAAGACGGGCATTTTGGTTAAAAGAGTTTCCTCAAAGGAAGCAAAGGCTGTTATTGGAAAAATGTAAGGTGGAGCAAATAAGTATTTTAAGAGTTTGTTAGTGAGTCAGTTAAATAGTGAGTTGGTTAATCATCTAATAAGCTACCCTATAAATAGAGTACATTGTACTCATTTCAGTATCAATTTTAATCATTATTTCTTGAGTTTTACTCTCACTTCCAATCCATTCATGCATAACCCATTACAAGATACATATAAGATTAATATATATGTAGTAACCAGTGAGTGGAAAAAAAATATAGAAATTACCTCAATCCCCAAAACCTTTTGTTTCCATGACCTTGATTCTGTCAAGACAATCAAATCATTGTAATTTTGTTTATCTTTTTCAAGATTAGAGACATTGTACTGGTAAAATCAAAGTAAAACTGTATGTAGCATACATTACAACCAAGTTATAGTATTATTTCGTGGGATATTTACAAGCATTGCGTGCCTAGTTCTCGGATAAACTTCCGCTCGAAGACCAAGTACAAAAATTTCAGGCACATCAGCAGATTCCTGCATCTGTAACTCAGCAACAACCTTTTGATTCTCTTTTCTCGTAAGAAATGATTATCTTCATGAGTAAAACACTGCTGCAAGCCTGCAATAGCAGTAGACTTCCATTCCTCCTCCTGATTTCATCTTGTATGTGCTTCCTTCTATAAACACAGCTGCCAATAAGTGCAACTATATCTCCTAAATCCCTTGTAAGGGCATGGTTTCGAGGAACAACTAGCACTGTCTTGATTATCAGATTGTTTGATTCTTTTCCTGATTATTGTCGGAGGTTCAAGGTCCAGAAGCAGAATCAAAATCAGCTCAATGAGACCATATGACAATAACACACTGACAACATTGTTGGCATCCTCCGTGTTGCCTCTCACACTGTCATGAGGCCCTATGTCCCTCAGTATAATAAGCGAGTAGCCAAGAACATCCATTGCAGCAGATTTACTGAGAAGACCAGACTTTCCTCTCACTGCATGCTCAAGAACTCCAATGGATTTATTGAATATTCCATAAACAAACAATACAACATCCTTCGAAACAGTGACACCTCCGATTCACTCGTTCAAAATTTCCGATATGATTTGAAGAAGAAACTGATAACAATACATAAACCGTAATTTAAATGAGAACTGATAATCTTTTGACTCAGTATCTTCACCCTCAAGAATATCCATAAACCTTAATTTCGAAAATCCAGGAAATTTGCGATTCTTCAAGGCAAATTCTTGAGAGAAGCAACTTTATCCAATACTCACCAAAACTAGCAGAAGAAGTTCTCACTATTTCTACCACTACAGGCAAACCATTGACACTATAAATCTCACCAAATCATTCAGGGTTTCCATCACAGCATGTGTAAATCACCACCTTACACGATGGATCAAAAACATCCTTTGTTCCAAGTCTTTCAAGAGACAAAAAACTAGGTGGAAATAACACTTCCCAAACAGCCCTCTGATGCTGATTCCCAGTCAAAGAACCAAAATGTGATCAGAACCAACCTCTGGCCTCAAAATACCCGAAACAGTAATAACAACAACCCCATCAAGCTCAAGAAACAAATTCTGGTTTACAAATTCTCCAGCACACAATTTTATGAGGAGCTTTAAACACAAAGATAGAATACAATGATTTAAGGTAAAGGTTTGTGAGTGAAGTATATTGAGGACTAGAGGGAAAAACTCTTTTGAAATAAAGGTTAGAACATCCAGAATCAGATTTGGAAGTGTGAATGAGAATCTCTAAGGAGTTTTCTAAGTTAGTTGAGTTGAAAACACCAAAGAGTAACTTGAGCTTTGTAGCACCAACACTTCTGATTTAAGTCTTGTTAATCGCTTTCATGTCCAACACCAACACATATGATTACATTCAAATAATTTAGTTTCTTAAATTATTAGACGTCAGTGTGGGTGCTTCAAAGAACTTGATCTTATTTTTAGCATAAAAGTTTTTTTTTCATTTTTATTTCTTAAATTATCTTGAATCACTTGGATGAGATGTTAAGCAATCTCTTAACCAGAGATTCTGACTTTGAATCTGACTTTAAGGATGCAACCCTCTGAAACATTATTAAATCTTTCGATGAATTTTGTCGCTCATTATAGTCTAATCTGATATTGACTCGAAGATTATTCTCTGCAATTGCTGCAGAGATATCTGATAAAAAAAATACCAATTGAAATAGAAATGAAGTTACAATACATCACTTGTCTTAGACATCAAGTACAAGGTCCTCGATCCAAAATTTGAAAAATTATAACAATCAAAAAATTTTAAATTCTTAACTTTTAAATGTCATTTGAAATTCTCTAAATTTAACTTGAACAAAATATTTCATAAATTTCATCATTTTGAAAATTCTTCAAATTATCATTCCAACAATAAAATTCACCTCAAGTATTTGAATTCCTTCAAAACATTATATTACCTTAAAACATTCCTCATTCAAACACATTCCAAAGTTAACAATTCACTTTAGGATGCATGTGAAATGGTCAATACCAATCGTTAATTAACATATTAAAGATACATATTGTAGATACATCGTAACAAATGACGAGTTTCTTACATAATAACCGTTGATTACACTTAATCACTGCCAATATATATATATATATATATATATATTGGTCATGCTAACAAGTTCCTTAAAAACATTGTTCAAGGAATATACAAATAGAAAAATTGTTTTCGAAATAAAGTCAAATTAGTTTCAAAGTAATAATTATGTCACTTTCTATGCAAAAGTTAATCTTTTTAGTTGTTTAAACAATGTCCTAAGATACTTGTTAGCATTTTTCATGTATATTATTACCACTAGCAAAAAGACAGATACTCTGTCTTTTCGCTTCGTTTATTGCGCTAACGCATGTAGGTTATTAATGATTTTTTCAAAAGAATTTGTGTGTAAATTACAAACGATATTTTATATTTTTTTATATAAATATAAAATTATAAGTATAGATATTTGTGACTTTCGAATGTGACAAACTCAACAAACCATATTTATCCTTTTAAATGACGACAATAATATAACAAAAGTTCTTATCTTTTTTAATAATTTTTTATAACATATTTATCCTTCTTCTGCGACGCATGCGACCTTCTTCTTCGAGCAAATGAGGGTAGTGTACCTACACACGTTTTGACTCTCAAGTCGGTAAGAGTAGTGGAATGATATGCATGTTTGGGTAAAGTGAACCTACTAGACCCATGTCCATGATAGACACTTTCAATTTAGAGTTCTTAAACGGGTCTCATATTAACACATCACTCTTTTATAATTTTTTAAAAACAATACCTAATAACTACTAATTTCAATAGAGACCCTCTAACAAAAGGTCTAAATGAGTTCCACCACAACTCTTCATCATTCACTTTCCAACAATATAATAATTATTTTAATAAAAATGTAATGTAGAGTCCACTTAAAAATAAAGTCTTAACTAAGGCCCTCAATCTTAAAAAACTCCTAAAAAATTTTATCAATAAAATATCTTAGATACCAGATGTTAAATTGTGAAGAACTTATTTTGAGAATGGCTTGGATCACTTATTTTTAGAGCTGAAACAATTTTGAAGGAACCGACAATTATACCTCTAAAAACACAACTAACCGATAATTATTGTACGAGGAAATAAAATATCATGCGAGAGTCACGTGAATTTTCCACACCACATTTATGAAAGTGCCACTTCACCGACTAAAATGGCACACACCGTAAATCCCAACTAAAAAAAGGGGCAAAGAATAGAAAATTCAAGTTCATTTCACTTTTTGTCCTCTCAAAAAAATCTAAAACCAAATCCCGCGTTCCAAATAAGCAGAAAAGTGCGTTTCACTCACTACATGCACTATCACACACTCAAGTGATTATCTCATCAGATTCGGTGTTTTCGCCATTTTCTTCGGATCTAACTTCTCACCATGAATCGCAACCACGATCCCAATCCTTTTGAAGAAGATGAAGTCAATCCATTTTCGGTAATCTAACTCTCTCTCTCTATTTCCATTTCTATTTTTAGTTTTTTTATTCTCTCGCTCAGATCCAGCATTATTTAGATTTGTGGTGTACATTGTGATTATCTATAAAACTGGAACTGATTATGTGATTGGTTATTTGATTTCGGATCTGTTGTTAATTCACGTAATTATGGCTTAATTTTGATTTTTTGTTCGTTTGGTTTTGAATTGAGGATACAGTTAGTTGAGAAAAGAGTGTGTGGTGATTTGAGTTTGAGATTGCGAATCGGTGATGTTTGTGGAGGACTTGGATCTGGAGAAATCTAGGTTTGTGAATTAGGTTATGGTGTTTTGTGTGTTCATGCAGCGCAGTGGTGTTTTTTGTGAATTAATTTTGTTAAATTGATTTTAATTAATAGCAATTTGAACAATGCATTTGAGTGTGAAAATCACGTTTGGAGTTAGAAGTTACGAATCCTAATTTCAACTTAGAATCAATTACATGCAAAATCATTTCCATTTTCCAACAAAACTTATTAAAACATGTTAAAATCTATTTTATGTGTCCGGAATTACCTTTTTCTTCCCCTACTGAGAAATCAAATACAAGCAAAGAGTGGTATCTTTGTTTTGTTTTAATTGTTGGGTTTGTTTTTGTTTTGTAACCATTGACAAAATAATTGAGGGTTATGCTGCACAATTTATAAGAATAAAATAGATATAAGAGGAATCAATTAGAGGGAATCTATTCCATTCATAAAAATAATAATTAGAGGGAATCTATTCTGACAACAGAGAGGTCTGAAAACACTATCTTTGTAAATTATAAATGGGAATATGAAGTTTAGGAACTAAATAGAACACTACAGAACTTTGAGGATCTACAAAACTCGTTATGTCTAAAAGCCCCAACTCTCTCAAAATTGACAAGATAGATTCCCTTATATCCTTTGTCTTCCTCTTATTTGTATACATCAAATGATAAAATCTATAATATAACTCGCTGACTAATTAAAGGGATTTATCTATCAAGCAGTAATAGCAGTATTATAATCGACTGTTCACTTAATTGTATTCACATCTGAGTTGATAAAGTTTTTGTGGTGTGGTTATTTGTATTGTAATCATCTCTAGGACAAACGGTGTAGAGGTATTGGGTATGCGGAAGGCACATGATGTTTTGTCAATTATTAGAAATTGTAGATGCTTATGCTGCGTGTTAAACTTATAAACATACCTTATGTGAAACGCCTAGGACCAATGTGTATATATTATCTACTATTTATCTGAACAACATATGCCATTGCCGTATAGAACTATAGATGCAGTATTTAAATTCCAATGGCAGAGGTTCTTTCAATAACATCTATACTCATACATTTATTATGAAAAATGATTGCACACAAGTGTGATCGTTTGATATGTTTGGTAGTTGTGTTTCAATAAGTTTTCAGAGAGCTGTTTGTGTAAGTTTGGTGTCATTTCAATATTTTCTAAACGTAATTTTATCATTTGCCATCTAATTGTAACTATTTGTGATTTGAGCTTGATTTCAGAGTTCATTTTGCTGCTGTTTGCGTGTACAAAATATTTCATATTTAATTAATTCAAACCTTGTTAATTCCTAAGAACTAACTTTAATGTCTACTTATAAAAACTCACTTCATAAAATAATATACCAATCATATTTAATTTTTTATCCAAAGTACAAATTGGTAGTTTTTTGTGAAACCCTGGCCTTTGATGCTTTTTTGTTTCATTTTAATTATGATACATGTTTTTCATTCTGTTTGTTGTGGAATTCTTACAGAATGGCGTTGGATCAAAATCACGTGTTCCACCGTTGGCATCTGAACCAGCTGGCTTTGGTCAAAGACATGATGCTACAGTTGACATTCCTTTGGATACTTCAAATGTAATGTCATTTCTTATGCAGGGATTTTCATAAAACATTTAAGATTCTTTTTGGCAGAGGGGCTGAATTTATTCTTTATGATGTTTATTTAGGGGGACTCCAAGAAAAAAAGTCAAGAGCTAGCAGTGTGGGAAGCTGATTTAAAAAGGAGAGAGAAGGTTGGTTTTGAATTTTTTAGCTGCTGGTATTGATTCTTTAGCATTCATTTACAGTAGTATTTTAGTTGTCAGCATCAACAGTGATGTACAGTGTACTTGTATTCTCTTAAATGCCTGCATATACAAGATTTTGCTTCTGCCACTATTAGTCAACTAGTATCCTTTGCTTTTGAGGATTTTGACTTTCAAATGCATATGTAGGATATAAAAAGAAGAGAAGATTCTGTTGCTAAAGGTGAATGACGAGATCCCACCATACCAGATTTTCAATTGTTTTTTCATTGCATCTTTATGTATACACATCAAGTCAAACTTATTTTTTCTTGTTTTCAAAATATGCTTACCAGCTGGTGTGCCTGTTGATGATAAGAATTGGCCTCCATTTTTCCCAATCATTCACCATGATATTGCCAATGAGATTCCAGTTCATGCTCAGAGACTGCAATATTCGGCCTTTGCTAGTTGGTTGGGTATGGTCACTTAATTATGTTATCTATTTATTAATTTATTAATTATTTTGGTCTATGAATGTTTTCGAGAAATGTAACTTCTTAGCAGCATTTTCTTGGTTAAGTAGCAACTCCATGTCGTTAAACCAAAGCAAAGGGCATACATGTTTTTTTTTTCCGTGATTATAG
>Ga0209282_1001761_pt1 | contig 12123 bp, 6 predicted proteins | sample Mtrugardesep15_FD_187529 | JGI IMG/M metagenome (GOLD analysis project Ga0209282, IMG submission 187529) | Root nodule microbial communities of legume samples collected from California, USA - M. trunc garden sep15 (SPAdes) (version 2) | ecosystem: Host-associated > Plants > Roots > Nodule...
AAAAAAAAAACAAGAAATTAACCTGCAAAGATTGGGTGAACAACTGGGTTGCAGCTGTGTCGCAGTGATTGTTAGATTAGGTCGATAGTCACAATGAGTGAGAGTGAGAAGGAGTGAGAGGGAACGATTGAGAGAGAGCATGGAAATTAGGGAACACGTTTGAGTGAGAGTGGTTCAGGGAAAAATACATTGAAAGTGTGAAGGGTTCATGGAACAATGATTGAATGCTAGTGAAAAGGCATGGGGATGAAATTGGAGTTTAGGTGTTTTGAGAAATTGGAGATTTGAGAGTGAGATTAGTTATTAGAAATTGGAGATTAGAAATGAATTTGAGTCTTAGGGTTTTGCAGTTTTGGGAAATTGAGATGGAGAAATCAGGAGATTTTTTTTTAATCAAAAGGTAATGCAAAGAGCATTACCATATATATAGATAAAGAGAAAGAGCAAAGTACAAAGAAACAAAAAAAGGGGAACTAGGTCAATACCCTTTCAATATTAACAGAACCTAAAACTAGGCATACCAAGTCGGTTTCTATCATAGTCATGCCTAATACAGTCAGGGAGGGAGGGGAACCAAACAAATGAAGACAAGGCTAGACCAACATTAGCCATATTGTCTGCACAGGAGTTCCCCTCTCTGTAAATGTGAGTTATCAAAAAGTTCATACTTCTAACATGTTCCAAACAGTTCAACCATTTGTTTCTTAAGCTTCAAGGCACCATGTTCAGATTTTTAAAAGCTAAAACAACCAGCACATTAGTCCTTCACATTAGTCATGCACTTGGTTTTTCTTGAGCAGGATTAACCTTAGGTATGGCTACTCAAGCAACTCTAGGCCATCCCCTAACAACATAGCTTGAATTATTGATAAAAACATGGTTGTTTCCTCCAACACAGTGGTAAGTATGCCGGTTTTATCAAACAAATAAAATATCGTATCCGCAAAGACCACACTTAGTTGATTTGACTTTGTATTGACAAATTTTTTGAACAAAGTATTATAAAAGTGTTTTGGTGTTTTGAATCAAAGTAAAATTGAATCAATATATAGATAAATTTGTGCTGAGATTGAATTTCAATAACTATTCATCATATGTTTCATCTTATTTGATTGTATACTTTTTATACCTCAGACAGAACTCCTACCTTTCCTCAACCTACATTTCTGGCTAAGTTTAACGACACGAGATCAATATAAACAACTGACTTCCAATGCACATTAGCAAAATAATCGATTGATTCCTTGGCATAAGCCTGAAAAGTTATACATAAATATAAACCTATCCACGACCACTTAGGGATAACACCTATACATAATTTAAATCTGGTCCCTTAGATAGCCCGCCTTAGTAGGGTCTGTCTAAATCAAAAGATCAATTGTGGAACACTACATCGTTGGCAAAGCATTAAGAACGAATTTAAACTAAAATTATATTGAACATAAATCATATACAACCAGCTAGATTAAGAGTACTACATAGATTGCTAGCTATTTACATCTAATCCCAACACAAAAAAGAGTATAATTACCCATGAAATGCATGACTAACAAATGAGAGTTGATGAATATTGGAGAAGCATCAACAAGCTTGTCTCCAAGCTTTAGTAGCCCTCGAATGGCTTCAGCTCCTCTCTGCCCTCTGTAAGAGCCGGAAATTTTATCATATTTGTACACTAATATTTTATGGTAATTGGTCAATAAACTATTTATCTTTATGAGTTATTGAGTGATGATAGGATCTTATATATAATTTTTGATCGCACAATAAAAAAAATTGGAGAGTTATTTGTTTTATTATAAATTTAAGAGGACAGAAGAGGGGTGTCGGGGTGAGAATTTCATATTATATTTACCCTATGGGCCTAAATTATTACCCATACTAACAAGATTTAAGAAAGTGGTAACCCTAATTACTCTTTCTTCCAAGTTCCATTCCATCTTGTTCTTCCTTCGCTTCGTGGTTAAAAACAATGGCGGCAGAGGAAATAACAGCAGCAGAGGAAAACCCTAAGAAACGAAAGAGAACAAAAATGGCTACAGCAACAGAAGCAACACTTTCAAATTTACCAGAGGATTTATTGGAACACATCTTCAAATTAGTCAACGACAAGGACAACAACACCTTCAACCTTCTTCATCCTGATGGGAATCTACGTTTCAGGTCCCGCAGAATAAAGTCTGTCTACCACATCTCAACACAAAATCTGCCCATCACCAATACTAGTTTCAGGTCTCTCTCCCTCGTTTCGAAACAGTTTCTGTCCATCACCAACCGTCTTCGATTCTTGCTCAAAATCTCCAAGGCAACAATACCTATCCTTGATCGTCTCTTTGAAAGGTTTCCTAATATTACATCACTCAATATCACTCTCACTTCCAATTATTCATACCAAGAAGCCGACCTCGGAGAGTTTCTAGCCAAAATCTCCACTTCCACTTTAGACCTCAGATCACTCACTCTCTACCACCCTGTCAGGTTTCCTGAAAATGAGTTGCGTGCTTTGTCCAAGAAGATGAAAAATTTGACATCTCTCACTTGTTATCAAATGATTTTTGTCAACAAGAATGATCTCTTCTGCATTGCTGATTGTTTCCCTTTACTTGAAGAACTCATCCTAACCGATACTGGTTATCCCAGTAATTGTACCAAAGATAGTGATGATAGAATCTTGGCGCATCCCAAACTCCTCAGGATTGCTTTATCTCGTAATATCGTCGGTAGGCAGCACTCAATTAAGAATCTCTGCAAGAACTGTGACCTTCTTCAAGAGGTCAAAGTGGTTAGTGGTTGTACTGCACTACATCCATATGGTGGTCCTCGTCTACAACATCAATGAGCTTCAAGATGTCACCATCCATTACCGTGAGCTTCAAGATGTTATCATAGCTATTATGATGATACTCAATTTGGTTGTTCGTGCAAAGAACTTGATTTAGAATTTTATTCGCAATTTGGTTGTTCGTGCAAAGAAATCATATGTATTGGGTTAGATATTATTTATCCAAGTTTGAGTTATTTATTTTATTTCTCAATTTGACTATAAAGTTGCTTATTTGCCTGTTGAAAACACATTTCTTCTTTATTTTGAACGCTTATAGATGAGAGTTGTATGACTCCTCTGTCCACATTCTTTATTGTGCAGCAGGAAAAAATAAATTCTAACAAATCTCGAAACATTTGTTTAATAATACATATAAACTTTTATTATCTTCTGAATTTTAAAAATTGTTTGTTATGGTTTTTTCATCGATATTCATCAACTTTCGCAATTTTAGTTTTCATAATTTCATTTATTATGCATTCAAGTTAGTCTTTAAATTGTGCTCCTTATATGCTATACAGAATTCTAGTTCAAGTTTATAACAAACATGAATCCATTTGAAGAGGATTGGTTTATTTTGGTTAAACGATTCTTAGCATTTTGTTTGAGTTTTGTTGTGGTAAATTTGTCTTAGCCAAACTATATAAATCATTGTGAAACAGATTCTGTGAGGCAGATTGAATGTATAAGTCATATATTTTCTTGTAAAACAAATAGTTATTCAAGTAAGGATTCGGTGCAACTCTTCATATTAGCACAACATCGAATTAGCTGACCTGATTTTTATAAATTGTTGGCAGAACTGGCAGGAAAATTTACTAGATGATCTAAAACTTAAGGATGTTCTATTCTTACCTGATTTTAATATCAACCTTGTGCTTAGAATGTCAATAATTATTCAAAGTCTTTTACCAGTTTTATGTTTACCATTCAACAAATCTTTTTAATTTGGTTGAATCTCCAAATATCTATTTCGTTCATTTTGATATGAATAGAAACATCTCCAAGCATGGTGAAATTGTCATTGTTCATGACTCAACACTTCTTTTACCTTCTAATGTTGCTCCTGCTGCTAGAAAATTCTGTCTGTTGCTGCTGCAATATAGTTTATTGACTTTAGAGAACAAAAATTGTCTTTTTTCCGTCGTAATATGTGGTTTAGTAATTGAAATTTTGTTATCTTTTTTCTATTAGCTAGTTTCATATTTTGTATTTGTAATCTTGAGAGACGAAGGGTTACAATATGGATTAAAAAATTCCCTCTTCTAAGATATTTGTGGTTTGCTTGTTCAATAGCCTTTCAATAAGGATTAACTGTTAAACTCGTCTGGTATAAACAGCCTTGGCTATCTTTTAAATTAATGACATTGAGATTTTATTCATTATAATATGTGGATTTCTTGATGGAACAATCATGAAACGAGCCTCCGACGATTCTATTTTTAAGTCTTGTATAAACACGTTGATCATCGCTTGAACCTACCATTCAATTTCTCCAGAAATCATTAGTAGCCTCTGTTGGATTGATGACCTATCTTCTGTTTAGCAAGAGCTCAAACACTGTTTTTCTTAAGGTGATATTGTTCAAATTTCCCAAGTTACCTATGATATCTTTCTTTCCTAAGCAAGGGGATTCCTATGCTACCACATATCTTTGCAACGAATATGATTCTTTGAATGCACGATCTTTTCCAATGATTAAATGTTTGGTTACAAAATGGTCTTTTACCTGATCCCATTGTCTTAGCTGTTGATTCTTGTGTTTCTTATTATAAACCTAAAATGGTCTAAAACCTATTATAGGAAAATCAAAACCCAATTTTAAACCAAAAAATGCAAACCTTCAATCCCTAAATTTGTGTACTCATTGCTAGAAAACCAATACAATTGACAAATATTATTTCTTTATGGTTTTCCACTCGGATATCAATCCATGAAATCTATAAACAACACTTAATCAACTCAATCTGATGCCACTTCTTATATTCCTACTCTAACCAAGGAGTAAGCAATTTCAATGACCTTTAGCTCTTGTTTCTGCAATTGCTCCACTCAAGATGATGCCACTGCACATGAATCCACTCTCATTGGCAATCATAATCTTTCCTTCTTCGAATAGCGATTCAGGTAATAGCACAGGTAACATCTCAACATTATTGATGATCTTTGCTATTAATTTGCACCTCCTTATGCTGATTAATATTTATGCTTTTGATTGCATCTTACTGTATGACAGGATCAGTATATCCTTTTGACTTCCATTTCATGAATGTTACATTCAAATCATCCTACGAAAATTGACAAATGATATTGTACGTTGCAACCACAAAAGCTTGGAGCTCTAGAGTTGCTCGATTTGTTGTTATCTTATGATCAATCCCTCGCAAATTTGGACATTACCTGTGAACATCATAACCATAATCAAGTTACATATTCTAAAAGAATCTCATCCTAGAATATGGTATACATATGGTACAAATTCGAAATAACCACTAGAAAGAGCAAGATACTGAATTTCTTTTACCTGAATGTTTCTTTAGTTTGTTTTTCTGTTTCGGAAATGGTTTCTTATTAACATGGTGTTGCAATTGATTTCACATAAAACATGGTATAATAGCAACATAATATATATTTTTTCCTAGTTTGTTTTTTATTTAACTGATTTTGACCTTTTCAGTAAAACAAGGTTGTCATTGGCAATGTTGCATGCGGCGCTGTGCTGTACTCTAGTTACTACAAATAGTATTGGGTATGGATAGTGGATTTCATGAAGCCACACAAGGTGGAAATAAGTTAGGGCACAACGTTATATTGGGCAAATATCATTGGAATCCAGCATTTTATAGGACTGTATGTGAGGGAATCATGCCTTAGCATTATACATACAATAGGGTACAATTTTCCTCATCATCTTCTTTTACAATTTTTGAAAACGGATCTTGCATGTTTTAGAAATTTTGAAAATGTCAAATCATTATTCTTGTTATTTTGTAGGCTTAAGATTATTTGTTCTTTTAACTTATTGTAACCGACTGATACCCAGCTTCTGCTTCTGCAAAGCCTCAACTCTTCCACCCACTAATTCCATAGCGTATAATATGCATAAGCTCACTTTTGTCATAGCTTAACCACTCTTGAGCATTCCAAACGACTCACGGTAACACCTAACTTCCTAGAGATACAGATCTAGGAATACATTTCAAGTGTGGCTAGATAAATAGCAACCAAAATAATGATCGATTTTTAATATTTTATACTTTAGCAACTGAATTTTCGGTCACTATTTCTATCGAGAAAAGAATTAAAGACTGATTTTTACATTAGCGATCGAATTTTCAGTCACTATTTCTGCTGTTAAAGTTATTAGCGACCTAATCCACAAGTCCTAGCTCAACTGGCAAAATGCCGAAATTGTTAGGCCGGATGCCATGACCGGGGTTCAAACCCCGATACCTCCACTTGTGTGTGTGAGTTTATAATGACCATTTCGTCTATTTACAAAAAAAAAAAAAAGTTATTACCGACTGAAAATAAATTTTTTTATTATTTTTTTAAAAATTCATGTGTAGCTATAGCCACACATGGCCATGATGTAGATCATCCCCTGTAGAGACCAGGGCCGGCCTAATAATTTTTAAAAGGCTTAATTGCAGTTTTAACCCCCTAACTTTCACAAAGTTGCGATTTTGGCCCCCTAAGAAAAAAAACTACAAAACGGCCCCCTAAGTTTTGCATTTGTGGCAGTTTTGGCTCCCAATGCCAATTTTGACTCTACGTGACGTGGCACCCTAAGTGAGGTGCCACGTGTTTTTTATTTGGCTTTGGTGGGCCAAAACTGCTACAGATGTAAAACTTAGGGGGCCATTTTGTAGTTTTTTTTCTTCTTAGGGGGCCAAAATCGCAACTTTGTGAAAGTTAGGGGGTTAAAACTGCAATTAAGCCTTTTAAATATAAGTGGGGCCTAAAGCAAAGTTGAATATATGAGACCTTTTTTTTATCAGAATATGAGGCCTTTTCGCTTGTAAAATCTAATGAAAAATAATTTTTTTATTGGGGGGCCTAAAGCGAGGGGTTTGGTGGCCTTACCCTTAGGCCGGCTCTGGTAGATACCCAATCCAAATATTAAGCAACTCCTTTAATCGTTCCTAAACCTCCAGGGAATCAAAGCAATATGAGATATACTATCCTCATGCCCCGAATATCTCATTTACCGGTTCGTATGGCTCACATACTTTAAAACCCGCAGAGTCTACCTTACAATTTCCAGCATCAGTACCCACGACTTCAAACGCATTTTCCGAAGTCATTATTAATCGAAACTATATCGAATGGATACTCAAATCGAAGGGAATTGAGTCAAGATTCTAAAAATCCAACAATCACTCAAATTTCACAAAGTTAAAATACAATCACTTTTAACAATAGTAATCTCAGCAACTCTAGCTTTCCTACATTATCAATAGTCCATTTTGAAGTCATTGATTCGCCATTTCACCCTCTAAGCTTCTTGTCCTTCACCAAGATTCAATCTCAACTCCTATGCAACCAAAGAAACACTTTTGAATACTCAAAATCCATGCAACAACTCAATTGAGAAAGTGAGAAAAATGAAAGTTGGGTAAGGGTAGGGTTTGGGTTCTGCTCACTAAAGAGGAAGAAAAGGGAAATTATTTAGCTTACCTTTTGAATTTCCTTGTTTTCTATTGAAGAAGTTTATTAAGAATTGAGCATCCAAAGCTTGAATCTATAGAATTTGAGAAATTTAGATTTTTGGGGGAAAATAGAGGGGTTCAACTATTAGAGGAGAAAAGAGGTGAAATTGTGATATTTGTACAACTATTTTGGTATAACTTTTGGACAACTTTCTCTCTCATACTCACATTACATTCTTATTTTCTCTTTCTTTTTTTTCTCTCTATTGTTTTTGACCAAATAACAAGGTTGTCCTAAAAATTGTCTCAAAAGGGTTTTACAAATATCATTGCTCTTGTTAAATTTACATGATTCTTAAATTGTTAAAAGGTGTTCAGTTGATGGAAGGTGAAGAGAGAATAAACATGCAAACTAATTGGTAGATGGTGGAAGAAACTGGGTTCAAGTGAGGCAAGGAGAAAAGAGAGAAGAAAGAGAGAAGGATTCTGATTTTTGTTCTCACCCAATAAATGTTATAACTCCAATTTCAGCATACCTTAATCATGAAAATGCATCATTCAATCTCCTATTTATCAAAGGTGACAACTAAAGTGTACCCATGGAAGAGTGATGGATAATTTACCTCAATCAATGAATATTCACCTTTTTAGGTGATATCCATGAACAATCTTGACCTCATCAATAAATTATTCATTTTCATTGGTTGGTGGATAAATTACCCACCATTTTTTAAAAGTAATCTAGAAAAAACCTTTATCAAAATGCCACTAATAGTGAAATTGACCAAGATGTCATTCCTTCTCATTTGAAAAGACTAATTTATCATCCAATTATTTTTGGTTAAACCGTCTCTAATTCTAATTAATCATCTTCTGATCGTTAATTATAATTTGGGTTGTTACAATAGTGTCGTAGGATTGTACTACAAATAAATGGGATAATTGTTTATCACCAAGCAATTAATTTTGATTAATACTTTTTATCTTATAAATAAAAATCATACACAATATAAATGTTTGTGAATAAAGAATTAGATAAAATTAGTATTTTTTTTAATATCGTCAACATAAATACGAGAATAATTAAAATACATCAATTTATAAATCTATAATATTATGTACTATACATAAAGAAAGTAGATAGTTTTTCTCCTTTCAATTATATCCTTAAAGAAATTTGACCATAACAATGTTATTTTGTTGATTTCGTTCAAGAATATATGAATTTATATTATATTGTTGTATTATTTTTTAAAGTTATTATATTTGTTTATTGTTTTTTATATATTTGTTTTATTGTTGATATTATTAAAAAAGATAAGTATAATTTGTTATAATATGAAACTTCGAAATATATATTATTTATACCTATAACTTTAATCAAAATCAAAATAGTTTTAATCAAAATTTCATAAAAATAAATTTTGTAATTTATACGTGTTAGCACGATAAAAATAGTGCCCGTTTTAACGCTAATAATAATAATTATACTATACTAACCATACTTTTTTTCTCTTCAATCTTTTTACTTGTTTTTTTTCTCATTTTTATTTTGATGATATTAAAAATAACTAACTTTAACGAATTGCTTTTTTTTTTTTTGGTACAAGAGAGGGCAAAGCCCAAAACAAATTGCTTTTTATGTATGAGTGATAACTCTTTGTCGCGTGTTTATTGTTCTTCTTATCAATGACATATATTTTCTTTTTCTTCATGTTTTTATGCTTTTGTGACAAAAATTTGTCTTGTATTTTTTTTTTTATAATCATAGATGAGAAATAATTGTCCGGCGTTTGGCACATACAATTCCATACATAGGACAAACGTGTCATCGATCATTTAGTTAAATTTAATAACTTTAAAAACAATAAACAAATATAATAACTTTAAAAAATATATGCCAAAAATATTTGTCATTAATTAAAATAAAGAAATGAGACAAAAAATTTCACCACATTCGTTGAGGATTTATGCACATATATTTGTGAAAGCAAATTTTTATATACCAACATTTTCAAATTTTAAAAACACGTGACAATTTTTAAAATATCAATCTTAAGGTAGTGTTTACATTAAATGATTTTTTTTTTATTTTCTATTTGTAAAACACGATTAAATATGAGCTTCGCCCTCGTTGTGGATTATACTTACTTAAATTGTGAAAAGTCAATATGATAAAATTTTGAAAACTCACGACAATCTTTAAAATATTAACATTAATGAAATATTTTTTTAGGAGATGTAGTGTTGTTTAGTGAGACCCTAATTATTCTTTCTTCCATTCCATAAAAAACACAGTAGAATCTTGTTATTCTCTTCATGTTTAAAAATAAAATAAAAAACAATTGGCTGCGGAGGCATCCACGAAAAACCCTAAGAAACCAAAAAGAACAAAAATGGCAGCAGCAACAACATCACGTTCATATTTACCGGAGGAGCTATGGGAGTGCATCGTCAAGTTCCTCAACGACGAGGGAGACTACAACCACTACAGCAATATTGATGACTATGGGATGCTAGGTTTTAACCGTCACCACGGCAATTTAAGGTTTCTCTCCGTTGTCTCAAAACAGTTTCTCTCCATCACCACCACGACAATTTAAAGTTTCTCTCCATTGTCTCAAAACAGTTTCTCTCTATCACCAATCGTTTTCGATCCTCAGTCACAATCTCCGATCAAACAATCCCTTTCCTTCATAGTCTCTTTTATAGGTTCCCTAACGTTACATCACTCAACATCACTCTCTCATCCCAATACAGGGCCCGTGGAGGCGACCTCGGCGAGCTTCTAACCCAAATCTCCACTTTCTTTTTAGACCTCATATCGCTCACTCTCTACCATCCTATCACCCTTCCTACAAAAGGGTTGCAAGCTTTGTCTCAAAAGATGAAAAATTCGACATATCTCACTTGTTATCAAATGAAATATATCCACATGAATGATCTCTTCTTCATTGCTGATTGTTTCCCTTTACTCAAAGAACTCATCCCTACCGATACCTTTTATACCAATATTTTTGCCATAGATATTGATTTTCAATTCTTGTCGCTTCCTAAACTCCGCAAGTTTGCTTTATCATGTAATTTTATCGGTCACCACTCAATTAAAGATCTCTGCTAGAACTGTCACCTTCTTCAAGAGGTCAAAGTGATTGATTATCCTCCACGATATGCAAAAGCGATTGGTGGTCGTCCAGGATATCCTTTTATTGGTCCTCGTCTATATAACCGGCGACCAACTTCAAGATGTCATCATGATTATTATGATGATACTCTCCATAGTAATTTAATTTGAATTAGAATTTGATTCTCAATTTGGTTGTTCCTTCAAAGAAGACCTATTTATTGAGTTGGATATTATTTATCCAAGTTTGAGTTATTTTTTTTCCTCGATTTGATTAAATTTTCTCATTTCCCTATTGAAAACACATTACTTCTTTTTTGTTCATACTGAATGAATTTTTGCTTCGCTTTAGTCTATTATTTATAGCATAATGGCTCATAGTCCTATAACATTATATCAAGAGGGGTTTAGATTTGTAAGTTATATTGCATTATAAGAGATATAAAGGTTTCATGTAATATCCCACTCGTCAGTTATTGGAATATTACCAGCCGAACGTATTAGAGGACGAATATTCAAGGAATTCATTTATGACTGGGAATACTTTATGAAGCGATATTGTTTGTGCACGTTGAGATGAGGGGCATTTTGGTAACTATCCACAAGGGCTTTATAAGACCACAAGGGCCATTTTTCTTCATTTTGCATGCTCTTTCTCTCTCTAGAACTAGAAGTCTGAATTTTTACTCTCCCTTCTCTCTAAGAAAATGTGGCTCACTCTCCCTCTCTTCAACAAACTTCCAAAACTTCATTCCCTCATGAATTGTGCTTATGTTATGGTACCCACATGAACTAGGAGCAAGTAGGAGCTTCGTTCTAGCTTGATTTCTAACTCTATATCATCAAAGAAAGAATCAAGAAGCTAGGGTTTGATGTTAAAGCTTAAAGTTGTGCTAGCTTGATGTTACTTTGAGGTGAGTTCTTAGATAGTTTACCTACCTATGGGTTTGTGTGAATCCTATGTAGAAATTATGATTATGCTAAGTTATGAAATTATGGATTATAGAACCCCCTTGTGCCATAGATTGTCCAAATCGTGTTAGTATTTCCATGCATTGTTTCCCTAATGTTTTTATGTGTTCTGGTTGCATTGGGTACCTTAGGATGCTTGGAATTGAGGTTTTTATGCCAAAAATACAATTTCTTCACTTCTGGACTGATGAATGCTCACTTAAGCGTGCACTTCTCGCTCAACCGAGCTATAGGCAGAAGCAAACCTAGCTGCACGCTTGGTTGCTCGCTTAAGCATGCTGCACCTGCACATCACTTTTTGAAAATTTTCCTGAGGTCCAGAAATGTCGTTCGAGGCCCGTTTCTTGCAATCTTTTATTGAACTATAACCCCTCAATTCTAAGTGTCTAAAGTACATTTCTAAACAAGGTTTTAAACAAAAGAAAGGCATGACAAATCATTAACATTGTTTGTTAACGAATGATACACAAGAGTAGTAAACATGATTTTCGTCTGGTTTGTAAATAACTCTAAGTATTGGGGAAGAACATAGAGCCTCGACTAAAATCATG
>Ga0209282_1001762_pt1 | contig 12122 bp, 9 predicted proteins | sample Mtrugardesep15_FD_187529 | JGI IMG/M metagenome (GOLD analysis project Ga0209282, IMG submission 187529) | Root nodule microbial communities of legume samples collected from California, USA - M. trunc garden sep15 (SPAdes) (version 2) | ecosystem: Host-associated > Plants > Roots > Nodule...
CCATTTATCATCAAGTAATCCCTTAGAGCTGTGTAGTCGTTTCCAAGTGCATTGAGAAGTGTACTTACATACGCTCCTTGAGCATTCCCAAGTGTCACAATCCCTTCTGCCTCTTTTTTCTTTGCGCATAGCTCTGCTTCAGCTGCTTGCTTGCGCGCATAAAATGTTGCATCTGCCAATGCTTTCTGTGCTTCTGCCTCTGCCTTCTTCTCGTACAGAACTGCTTCTTCTTCTTTTTGTTTCTTGTATAATTCCCAGTTAGCCTCTTGTACCTAATCCATCCAGAATTTCAACCAGTAATACACATTGAAAATCATTCATCTAGTATACAACCTACTTGTTATGTTTTACTTTTAATTAACTGTTTCATGTTTAAAAAAATTGACAAGGTTTGGTTGGTTTTAATAATTCCATATTCTTCAATCTATTTGCCATTTACATCAATCGTTTTTTTTTTTAATCCAAACAAAACATAGCACTTGCTAACTCAACAAACTTGACCAGTAATAGCAAGCAAAGGGATCGAAGATTTAGACTTGGTACATTCCTAACAAAACTAATTTGGAACAAAATTGTCATGAAACAACTATTATATGAACATACCATATGTCAATCACCATCACCATATGATTTAATTTTATAATGATATAAATTTAGCAAATGATAGATGTTCCACGGCTCTTAAAAGTAGCGTAAATGCGTAAACAAAAAATTTGACTATTCCATAGTCCACATAACATATTCAAAACAATTAATCTTGTTGCTAGTAAAACAATTTGAATAATAATAATAATAATTAATAAATGAAAGAAGGAGTTATATTTGCATGGACTAACCTTGGTTTCATACTCAACACTAGCTTTGCTAAGTAAATCAGCTTTAAGCTTCTCGGTTGTAGTCAAAGCATTCATTCTCTCAACCTCACCTTGCAACTCAGCTTCCCTTACAGCCACAGCTTTAGCAGCCTTAGTCCAAGCCGCTTTCTTCTACGCCAACTCAGAATTAGACTCGGCCACTTCAGCCTCTCTTTGATTCTCAAAAACCTTCACTTCAGTCCTAACTCTAAATCCCTCCTTGCCACTCTCTCCAGCCCTCTGCATCGCAATAACTTTCGTCTCTGCATCAATTTTCGTTGCATTCTGCAGTGTTTGTCCTTCACTAGATTTTGAACCAACTTCACCTTTCATCTTAGCTTCTGACACGTCAACCCTAGCTTGATTCGCTGCTTCCATTTGTGTCTTTTTCCCTAAATATGAGAAATATTCATGACCAGGCACATCCACCAATTGCTTAACATTTGCATGTAAATCAATAACCCGAATTGGTTTAGTTCAAGTTGAACTTTCTCGAATACTTGTTTAAACTCGTTTGTTCCTTTGAAAACCTCTTCCATGGTCATCGAAGCAGCGAGGACACATGTCTCACCTTCGATGATTCCTTGAAAGAGTTCCTTGACATGATTCGAGAGTTGAAAATGAGGGGAAATCAGTTTAGCGTATTTGAGGAGGCTTTCGTGATCGTCAACACGAGGACCAATTGTGAAGACGGCTGGGAGAATGAAAGGCAGTTTTTCGGCACTCGTGGCTTAAACTTCGAAGGTATAGTTCGCCGCTGAGAGGTCGAAGACTGTGCAAGATTGACCAGGGAAAATCCATGATTTCTTTGCAAGTTTGATGTCTTCGATTCCAGCTCCAGTTATCGACAGATACTCGGATGCTTTTGCATCTCTGTACATTGTTGATTTTGATTTGATTTCAAGGTTCTTGCATCAAATAACAATCCAACAATACTTTCAAATACTTCTAACTGCTCAAATATATTTTTCTATGAAGTTATTGTCATATCAACAACCAACAAAAAATTATCGACTCTAAAAGATTCACGGGTAATTCTATTTGCTCATTGTTATCATTCTCATCACATTGTCCTTTTCTTAAGCTATAACGTTCTATTGGAAGTGTTGGCTCTATACTCAAATCAAATGTAAGACTTTTAGCAATAATCATACTAGATTCAAAGTCTTGATTTCTATATTTTCAAAGTATACCATACACTTTTTTAGGGCCCATGTTTTAGACTTATTTTTTATAGGGCCTAGGACGATCGTCCTCATCACGTTGCCTCATATATGGCCCTGATCATAAACCCTTTTATGTACTATTCACATGTGTCCCTAATGTTATCATTCTGATCAGAAGAAAGATTCTCCTCGTTCTCATAACACTATTTTCATTCGCAATACTATCATCATTCTCATTCGCAGGGTGTTATTTCCTTGCCGTTTCTATTATATATGCTTAACTTAGAATTAATAGTGTTTATTATATATGTTCCTTGAAGACAGAATAAAGGAAAACAATGTTCTTTTTCTTTATGAACAAAGGAGAACGATGCTAAGAGTTTTTGAAGTATCGATGCTAGAGTTTTGTTGTATTTGTTTAGAAGTTAGTTAGTACATATCAAACATTCTTAAGATTCTTATAGTATATATTTTTAAACATTGATTCATAACATGTGAAACTTCCGTACCTTAACAACTCATATTTCAATGCCAACTTATTCATTTTGAACATGTCAGCGAGCATTCTTTCTACGTCTAAAACATTCATTTTTTATTTTCAAATAACCTTACTATTAAATATCCTTTTATGAAACGAAATAAATCAAACTTGAAAGCTTTTAACACTTGCAAGTGCTACACGAAATGATACAACAACCATAGCCACAATGATAGTTCTTTTTCACAAAATTAAAGTCAAAATGATTAAAAAAGAGAACCCATAAAAGCTAAAGCAACCAGAAAATGCAGAAAGAAACGCACAAATCCTACAAGTCACTTATAAATATGGAATGAAGGGAGTCATAGTTGCTTACAACGCAAGGAAAAGTAATAATCAATATCACAATATTGCTTTTGTACTTGATCTTCCTATTCTAATTAATAAAAACTATAAAATGAAATAAACTATTATACACGTTCCAAAATCATTATCACAATATTGCTTTTGTACTTGAATCCTGAGTGTATGTATTAATCCATATATCAAAATTTCTCAAAAAAAAAAACATGAAATTCTTTTGGCATTCAATTTAACTTGTTTTTTAATCAATCCTATGGGTGTTGGAACATAATAATTAGTGAGATAAATCCAATATACATCAAATCTAACTTAATCTATTCGTTTTAGTTTTGACATCATGTAAAACACTATGAAAGAGAAATACACTTAAAATTGTATTTGTTAGAGGCTCATGAGAGGTTAAGGTGTAATTGAGAAGGTTCAATATGTGTGCATTGTAAAGACATGGAATAATTTCTTACCAAGATAACAAACCGCACTAATATGACATTTTAAAATCTTTCATTGACAAGTTTACATTACATGACAGTAATACAAACAAGATTTTAAAACAAAACGATAAGAATATCATCATGTGTTGCCTAGGTGTTAATACATGTTCTTATCATCACCAGTTTGCATCTAACCAAACTAAGCAGGTTGGATAGAATATTTTGATGTACATATACCCGTTCTGATCATAAAACTGCTTTAATTTCACAAGTCCTAAAGATATGCACAATTGTTTCCCTCATTGCTCTTATACATGCATAAAACATGATATAGATATATCAAATCACTTGTATACGTTAATTAATATAAGAGAATAGACTTGGAAAACAAAGGCTAAAAACTACACGGACAAACTTCTGCCAAATTAGCACTTCACTTCCACAAGAGGCACCATGCATTCTCCCATCATAAGGTCTTTCAGAGTGTCTAAAACTTTACTCTAGCATTCTCCAAACAAGAAAAATAAAATTTGTTAACAAAACAAGTCAAAAGTAACGGTCGAATAGTTCAATCGCAACCTAACAGTTATATATAATACACATTCATCTAGCAGTTATGTAACTGACACCAAACAGTGAAGATAAGCCACCAAACATCTATTAACCACCTCTGGGTGGCTTTCCGTCTGAGGATGGTAAGCCGAGAACATTTTCAGAACAAGACCAAGTAATGTAGCCAAGATCGAGTCCCAGGTCGTAGGATCGCATGATCTTACGTGCCACAACACCTCGACCGTGCTTCGACTTTACTTTGGTTCGGTTTTGCTCTGTTTCCTCTGTTTTTTGTCATATATTTCCTTTGTTTTTTGCCGATGTTTTTATGATTGGTTCCTCTGTTTTCCCTCTATTTTCTCTATCTATTACTCTCAACTCTATCAACAACCTACATATCCTACTTACGAACCGTGTTACGTTCCTCGTGTTTACGTTCTTTCACCAACCGACCGATCCTACGTAGGATCTCGATCCTTACTACATTTGTACCAAGTAGTCTCAGCACTTCCAAAAGATTCTAAAAAAAACAGGGTCACTGTCATTCAAAATGGACTTGGGAAGTCAAACAACCACGAAATATATACTTCCTCTATTCTCTCGATACTATATACTTAGTATTTAAAACCTAAAACTCCTATTGATATAATTTTTCGAACAAATAATTAGAAGAATTGAATGATCATTGATCTGAGAAAGAATTAAAACATCCAAAAGTCATTCCATTAAACATGCCCTCCAAATACTAAAAATGAAAATAGCAAACCAAAAAGAGATTGCTGCATCTGGATACCAAAATCATTACTAAGATGCTTGCATCACTTTAGAGTTCACAAACACAAATTTTTTAAATCAACCATTTTCAATATTGACATCTAAATTGATAGTGATATGATGCCTATGCCAAAATCTTTGCAGCCAAATAGCTTTTATCATTTCTACTAAAGGTCCGTAAGAATAAGAATTATCAAATGCATAAGAATCCATGAAAGAAAAATCCATAAGAATTATCAAGAGCATCCAAACCAAAATCCATAAAATAAAACAAGTACAGAATCCTGGAGATTATCACTAAAGAAAATTTCTCACTTTCAAAGTTCTACAACCATAACTAAATCTTCAAAAATCATATTTTCAATCACCATAGAGACAACTTGAGCGTCCAGTTTCATCTGCAAATCACTCGTTCTTCCTTAGCTTTCTTTCAATGTCGATCTTGGGAAAAGAAGGGTGACTCAATTTGACCTATAATAAAAAACAGTGGTCTTAATACAGACACCATATGTGACAGAATATATGTGTATCTCTATGTCTCATACGTTTTATCTTCTACAACTTACACAAATTGTAAAAGCACACAAAAACCAAAGAAACCAATCGTATTTGATATCAAATTTTTTTATGTCAAAATTAATTTCTCGTCTCAATAAAAAGTTGAAGTGAGCATATCATATGATTGGACCATTGAACTCAATGGATATAACTTATACAGGGCAAAAGATAAACTATAACAAGTACCTTCTCTTGCTTTCAACTGGGGCTAGTTCTCCCTCCTGTTATTATAGTTATCATCAATAGGCAAGGAAGGTGATAGAAGGGTTCCAACATAAATCATAGCTTCATTGAAATCAGGAATTCCTGGAACACAAGTAACTTCTTCACTATTGAGATCATACCAAAACAGCTTCTTATAATCTCTATTGAAATTAACCCAAGACAGAACTTTACTTCTATCACTAGAATAACATAAAGGCTTCAAAGATGTCAAAGATTTATTGAAACACGATTCCTCTAAAGTAAACAATTTGCACCAACTATCTCTAAATCCATATTTTTTCATCACCCAAACCTCGACCTTAGTAGTTTGACCATTCATACCCTCATGATTCACACTCACATGATTCACAATCATACAAAGACACTCTCCCAAAAGTGAAACATCAATTTGATATTTGTCAACTGCCATCTGTATTTCAGGAAGAGGAACTTCATTGAAAACCTCTTGTGTTAGATTAAACGCAACTATTAAACTCGGTTGAAACCTATCGAGTTTCCTAATCACAACCCAGTGGAGAGAATTCTCAACAAAAACCCCCATAGTTTGAGAACTATCGTGTTTCCAAATCATCAAACTAGCAAAAAGAGCATACGGCAAATTGGGAAGTGCTTTCCACGAATTCGTTTTGGAGCTGAAGAGTCTCACCTGTGAGTCGAATGCCTGGTTTCTTAAATCGAAGAAACAACAGATTCTGACGAGTTTGTAATCGACTGCGAACTGATCGAAACCAAAACCGTGTCCGCATGTGTATACCGATGTGTATCCGGATAGATGACGAGGAATGGGGAGACAAGGGATAAAGCAATGTTTACGGATGTTAGGGTTCCATAAAGCGATTTCAGTTTCTCCGTTGGAGTTGGAGACACAGAGGAGTCCGTTGCAACCACCGAGAAGATAGACTTTAGGGTTCCATAAATTGATGTTTAAAGGAACAATGATTTTAACGTGGGTGGATAGATTAGGGAAATCAAGTTGGTAGAAATCAGCGTTGTGGCGGAGGATGATGTTGAAACTGTGGGAGTTTTTGAGGTAAAGGTTCGTGAGTTTGTGTGAGAGGAACAATTCGGACGGAATATCCGCCATAGTAGATTTGAACGACGGTATTGACACAGATTGCTAGCACGGAACATGCACACTGTTGCAATGATACGTAAAAATGTCCAACAATTGGATTATTATTTGAACGTTTCAATACTACGGGAAGACACAAATTAAGAAACCAACAAAGATGGAAACATTTTTGTTGGAAATTGTACAATCAATTTTTAGGATAAATTTTTAGATTCTTCACTTGTGTTTTAGGCACAAATTAGTAAGACCCAATTATAAATATACTCATTTTTCTCCAAAAAAAAGAAATATTGATTTTTTGTTCTAATTCTCCCAAAATATTTCTTCCATTTTTGGTGTTCCAAATTTTTCGATCTTCGGTTTTGTTCAAGAGTCCTGCTATTGAACACAACATTTCCACACACGACATCGCAACACTCACGTGCTTAAAGTAAAAGAGTCACGCACAATCTCTTATTTTATTTTTTTATGTTTTATTCTTATTGATTTTGTGTAAAATAAAAAAAGCAACAGAAATCACTGAGAGAATATTGTGATTAATCATCACACATTTAGGGAGCAAAGCGACTATTACCCCAATAAAATTTTGTAACAAAACATAAAATAAACACAAATTTTTATATTTTTTGTGGTTAAAAATTCATATTTAATTAACGGTAAGGCAGTTAAAAATTCATATTTAATTAACGGTTTACCGAGAACATTTTCAGAACAGTACCAAGTAGTCTCAGCACTTCCCAAAAATTCTCACAAAAATAGGGTAACGGTCATTCAAAATGGACTCAAGAACACCATGTAGTCTCACCACCACTTCTTTCGCAACCACGTAATATATTACTCCCTTCGTTTCACAATTATTGTCTCTTTAACACATTTTTTCATTTTCTCAAAATAATTGTCACTTTACAATACCAATGCAACATTTATTATTTTTTTCCACTATTATATCCTTATTTATTGAATTTCATCCAACTTAAATACTCCACTAACTGTAATTAATAAGGGTGTTTTACTAAATGCTACTAATTTTACCATTGAAATCAACACAATTAATTATTTCCTTAATAATCGTGTACAATCCTTAAACGACTAATATTGTGAGACGGATGGAATACAAACTTCCTTTACTCTCCCAATACTATATACATTGTGTTTTCTTAACAAACCCAAACTATACACTTGTTAAGTGCAGAGCAGAAACAACTTAGACTCTTCCTCTTGCCAGTGTTTAGTAAATCACAGTTCCTTCCTATACACAAGTTTCATAAGCTCCTTAATGTTCATGTTTTTGGTTATAAGTGAAGTCAATGTGTTTATGTTAAAACTTAAAACTCCATAACAAGGGTAATTTTTCAAACAAATAATTAGAAGAACTAAATGATCATTGATCTGTGAAAGAATCAAAACCTACAATAGTCATTCCTTTAAACGTGCATCCAAATACTAAAAATGAAAATAGCAAACCAAACAGAGATTGCTGGATACCAGACTCATTTTTAAATCGACCATTTTCAATATTGACATCTAAATTGTTTGTGATATTATGCTCATGCTTCACATGCCGATGCTAAAATCTTTGCGGCCATAATAGCTTTTATCAGTTCCACTAAAAATAGTGATATATCAGTTTTACACAAGAGGGTTAGTGTGATCACAGACAATTCAAAACGAGAGATAAAAATGGGTGCAACTCCATTCATCATCAATTCAACATTTCTCACAAACCAAGGAGACTAATTCCATCACAAGAAGCAACTTCAGAATCGTGTTAAAGCTGCACATCACAGGTCCTTCCTTCCATCCCTCACAATCTCAATTTAAATCCTTGGGACAAGAAATCGTCCCTGTAAAAAATAAAAAATGAATCTCATTGATGTTCAACAATATCACAAAAGAATAGTTGATAAAAAACATGCTTTTAAAAGGAACTATGCTTAAATTTAAAGTAATTTCATGGTAGGCCAATTTCTAAATAACAATTTTCTCCTCTTCACATACCACGACAGGGTGGAATAGTCTTAACATTCAGAAATAAGCGTATCAAAATATTATTTCGTAATGAAGATCTCAAGATCAAGTATTAAACCAACACATAGCATACATTGTTGTCAATTTTTTTGTTCTTTAGAAATCCAGCATACACACATTGTCACATATATACATAAACAAAGGTAGATTCAAAGTAATTAGTGAATCCTTGTCCTACAATAAGAATTCAAGATCATCTTTAGCATAAAGTTTAACTACATATATAGTATATCATATGATAATCAATAAAAGTACCTTTTCTTGCTCTTGCTTGTATGATTCTCCTTCTTCCTAGAATTATCAACAGGGAAGGAAGGTGGTACAAGACTTCCAACACAAACAATAATTCCATTGAAGTTAGGAATTCCTTTAACAAAACTAACTTGTTCACTCTTCAAATCATACCAAATCAGGTTCCTATTAGTTCCTTCCGACGAAACATGAATTCCTTCCAACAGAACCTTACTTCCATCACTAGAATAACATAAAGGCCTCAAAATTTCCAAATCCACAAGGAAACACGGTTCCATCAAAGTAAAAAGTTTACACCAACTATCTCTAGAACCATATTCTTTCATCACCCAAACATCAAATTCAGTATTTCGATAATTCAAAATCATACAAAGACACCCTTCCAAAACCGCAACATTAATTTCAAAACTCTCACGGTTAACTTCTTCAGGAAGAGGAACCACATTGAAAATCTCAAGTGTAAGGTTAAACGCGACAATTAAACAAGGGTCTGAACCACCAATTTTTGGAGTCATTATCCAGTGAAGAGAATTCTCAACAAAAATCCCCATGGCATGAGCATAGTAAATATTGTACAGCGGCATACTGGGAATTATTTTCCACGAGTTGGTCTTCAAGCTGAAGAGTCTCACATGTGATTCAAAAGAGTAATGTATATCAGATAACAATGAGATTCTGAGAAGTTTATAATCGCCAGATAAAGGATCAAAACCAAAGCCGTGAACGCACACAGTGCACAAAGCGACACGATCGATGTTGTCAGATTCGAGAATGTTAGGTATAGGAAGAGGGAGAGAAGGGATAATCCGATGTTTACCGGTGTTAGGGTTCCAGATTGTAATTTCATTTGCGTCGTCAGGATGCTTGAAGGCGGTTTTGCCATTGGAGATAGCAACGAGGCCGTTACATGAACCGATAAGAGCCATGGTGCTGTTACGTGTGAAAGAATCATTGTTGCTGTTGAAAGGATGGTTGAGTTCTATTATGAATTTGGTTAGGCTAGGGAAATTGAGTTCGTAGAGTTTGGTGTTGCTTTGAAGAATAAGGTTGAAATTGAGGGAATTTTTTAGATGAAGGTTGATGAATTTGTGGGAATCCATTAACGATTTAAGTGATTTTGAGATTGTTCGGAATCGGAGAAGTGATTGTACTGCTAAGCGGGAGAAGATTTTGCGGAGTAATTCTGGCGGAAGATCGGCCGCCATTGGATGGAAGTAGGGTTTAGGGTTTTTCGTTACAATTACAACAGAAAAGTTGAAGAAGTTGAATAGGGCTTGACTTTTATATAACCATCGTTATTAATATTAGCACATGCCTATTTTTGTACTCAATATAATGTATTTTGGTACTCAATTTAGATATTTTTACACTAAATGTAATATGTGAATTATTATGCTTTATTTGGATTGATGGAATATAACGGAACGAAACGGAATGAAATATAATGGAATGGAGCGGAGCGGAACAAAAACTACATTCCATTATTTGGGTATTTTACGATGGAACGGAACAAATTTTGCATTACATTGTTTGAAAAGTGAATGGAATGGAATAGATTATAATATTTTTATTCCATTATTACCCTTGTATAACTATTACTTGAAATTAAAACAGGTAAATCTTAAAATTCTCTTCTCTTGGATTTAAACACTTTCTGACTTTTGAATTTAATAAGTTTAGTATGTCCGAAGATTTGCCATTATAGAAATGCAATATAATATATCGAAAATACATAATTTGGCTGATTTGATGATGCACTGGGTTTTAATAAAGATACAAAATCAATATCACGTGAAAATGGATTTCAATAAAGACATAAGAAACACATGAAAATGTAAATCAACTTATCAAAAATTCATTGTTTGTTTAATGACGTGTTGCACTTAGCTTTAAGAATCAGGAAAGGAAGCAACACGAAGAACACAACTATACAGCAATTGAGAAATAGAAAGAGAAACGAGGAAGAAAGGGGATGAAGAATTATATATTTCAGTGATGAATAAAAATAGGGATAAAAGAGTAATTATTTAAATAAAATGTTTCATTCCATCATATACACCCCAAATTGGGGGGAATGAAAAATAAAAGGAAATGGTGGTATGGGATGGAATGGATTCCATTGTGTTCCATACCATTTCATTCATTTTTAACAAATCCAAACAATGGAGCATGACTATATACCACACCATTCCATACTACTCCATCATATTCCATCAATCCAAACACAGCATTAATGTCAAAGTAATGTACATTACTTATTCCCAAAGTTTCTCGCTTATTAGTTGTGAATTAGCTCACATTGTGCATTCCACGTACAAAATAGTTATATTGAGTTGTCGATAACTCTTTCTCTCTTCTCCCTCCCGTTTTTGTTAACAAGTTATTCTTCTGCTAATCTTTTTTTTGTGTCTCTTCGAAATTAAGAGTGTTTTTAAGATCATTGTCCCTTGTCGGTATATTGTCCATTCAGAATTAAAATTTGTCTTAAGAATAAATAATATTTTAAGATCATAGTCTATTTTTTGGTATAATAAAAATGATCTTAAAAATATATTATTCTTCAATTCTTAGAGAAGATAGACGTTAGAATGGTGGCAACACCATATTTGAGTCGTTAAAAATTTGAATGGTGGTAACACCATATTTGAGTGGTCTCAACACCATAATAGAGTGGTCACAGTACCATATTGGTTTCAGTATTAAAAGAGTTGTCTTAGTACCATGTTGGAGGTGTAATTCTCAAATGATTTTCTACAGTGCAGTAGTTAACCACACAATTGTAGCTGGATTTGTTTTATGTTGGAGGTGGCGTGGTTCATAGTTTTCCTTGCACAATTTTTTTTCAGTACCACGAAACGTCTTCAAGAGAGCGACATGATTGTGACTCAACCTAGTAACAATTTCGGTAGATATTCTTTTTCAAAAAAGAATTTGAAAATTTAAATACAACAGTTTAGAAATCTATAAACAACTGAAATATACAAATTATATTAATATTAATATTTTTTAAAAAAGTTTAATATTAATATATATGTCTTGTTCAAAAAATATATTAATATATTTTACAAAACAAAATTTATTTCATCTCAACAAAATATAGTTATTCAAATATTACTATACATAATACATGCCATTTTTTTAGTTTTTAAGTGGTCGAGTCACGGTACAATCCGATTTAATCTGGTTAAACACCTATATAAATTTAATATTAAGATCAGATGATCTAACCGAGTTATCCGATTTAATCTGATTCGGTAATGTGGTTCAACGAGTGATTTGGTGGTTCGATTATTGACTCAATGACCTAATACCTATGTTGAGTCGATGACTAAGCCGAGTTTTGAAACTATCCATTAATGTATTGTCTCT
>Ga0209282_1001764_pt1 | contig 12112 bp, 4 predicted proteins | sample Mtrugardesep15_FD_187529 | JGI IMG/M metagenome (GOLD analysis project Ga0209282, IMG submission 187529) | Root nodule microbial communities of legume samples collected from California, USA - M. trunc garden sep15 (SPAdes) (version 2) | ecosystem: Host-associated > Plants > Roots > Nodule...
GACAAATCATGAAATTGAAATTTCATAATCTTTTTTCCCACTAAGTGGGCTACCACCTGCTAAGCGAAAAAACCTCATCATGTGCCTTAGCTTAATTCCCGATCATTTTGTGCTTTTTTTTTTTTTTTGAAAGATGGTTATCCACTACCTCCATCATCTACGGAGTGGAACAATCATATAGGAGTATCGATGCATCGACTTGAGAATTTGAGTATTTGGACCAACATGCTAGGTTCTGTGATCTCATGAATATTGAAAAGGGAGAGAAACCACCCCCCAACAGAAAAAAGAGTCAAACAAAGAAAAACTTATTTTGTGTGACACTACCGAAAAAGCAAAATAAGAATTTGAAGTTATTGGGGAGATGAAGAAGATTCAATTTCACTTGATGCGATAAGAGTGATTTTTTGTCGATGTTAATCCTTTTTTTTTGGTAGAAATCACACCGACATATTTTTTGGGGTCGATATTGTAACGCCAATTTTTTGTGGCCAATATATAACTAACATTATATAATTTATATAAATATATGAAAATATAACTTTTATGTGGTGGAACTAGTGCAATACTTTTTATTCGATATACTTTTTTATTTGTTATTACGTTTCATTTAATTTCATTATAATGTATAATTTTTTTTTTTATAAAACTTTTATGAAGTGAAACATGTCTGAGGTTGCAAAAATTGAAGGTGTTCGGTACTCTTCTTTCAAAAAGACAATTAAGGTTATGATAACTCTGACCGACACTATTGATGATTTGAAGGCACAACTTAAAACATATTTTGAGTATCTTGGTGAAAATCAATATGCACGTCACTTATTTGCTCAAATTCCTTGCATAGACCTGGGAGAAGATAAAGATGAACACGTGTGGAAAACGGCGGGCTATGTTCCTTGACTTATTCGTGACGATCGTGACGTAGAATTTATGATTAGGAATATGGTTGAAGATAATATATTATATGTGTGTTTGTTCCATCTGCATGTGCGTAGAATGTAAATAGAGATTTTATATAATTATATGTAATGTGTTGTTTAATTTTAAACACTCTTTAATGTTTGATGAATTTCAAACATTCGTGTAGTTTTAACGAAATGTCGGAATGATTTAATTATGGTCAATTGTAAAAGATTATGTATTGTTCTTGTTTATGACTGATTATAAATGGTATATGAGTTGTATTGCTTCTGAAAATGATTTGGTTGAATTACAAGTAAAAATAGGCCAAAAATTGGGTTGAATCCATTATGCAGAACCTACTGTCTGCATAATTGAATGCATCGACAATTAACTGTTGATAGATCTAGCGGCACTTAACTGCCGAGAAATTCATAGTCAGCCGCAGTTAAGTGATGAAGGGGTATTTTGGTCTTTTATTGTTTTTTTTTAACCTAACACTATGCGTGAACATTAATTTTCATATATTTCAATTATACTTTAAGAGAAGAAAATGACTGTGCTGATTGATTGACCTAACATAGTGCTCAATTGGATGTAGTTTAATGTTGTGGATGTCTCCTTCTCTATAAATTGTGTATGTGTTTTTGACGGGTTTTTTAGGTGTCTTGAGGCAACGGTCTAGCTAGATTTTCCTTGTTTATGTTCTTTCCTTTTCCCCATACTAAACAAATTACTAATTTTCTATTAATAAAAAAAAACACTAATTTTCTAAAATTTTTGAAACCTTCAACATGCACGTTTATTTTATTTTATTTTTGAGAGGCATACACAATTATTAATAATAAAAAATTCAAAAAAAATTAATACAAGATATTTATATTTATTTTTCTAAAAAGGCAACCGTGAACTCGAATCCAGAACCTTTAAGTCAAAGTTATCTTCTTTTCACATTAGGTCAAACTTTGACTTAAAAATTGCAAAAACTTTTTTTTATTACTGAAAATTGTAAATACTATTGCTATCATAATTTTGGTAAATAATCTTTTTTATTCCAATCTTATAAATGATATTAAATAGTCTTTATTATTATTATTATTATTATTATTATTATTATTATTATTATTATTATTATTATTATTATTATTATTGTAACCAAAAAAAAAATAGTCTTTATTAAATAATAATTTGTTTAGCTAAATTGGAAACAAGTTGATTTTGCACATATACATATATCAGCGAAACAACCCTCCGCCATTCGAAATCAACACAATTAGGTCATTTATTTGTGAATATGATCGGATCAAACCCAAAACCACATGTGCTCTTTCTTCTTGTTCTAGAGGTAGGATTGTTTTCATGTTTAGTTCAATCCATGAGGTTTGATTTGCAAACTGGACTTACTAGATGCATTGCTGAAGACATCAAGAAAAATTCAGTAACAGTTGGCAATTACTCAATCGTCAATCCAAATGAGGGTCAACCTTTGCCCTCTGACCACACTATTACTGTTCAGGTATATTGATTTATTTATACATTATTTGAGTAAAAAACATCATTCTTTTTTGTACCCATTGTTTAAATATTTGTCCATTAAACACGTGGTTCAGAGGATTATGATCCTTTCATGTTTGATATATTTATGTAAGAGTGAATTGAACACCATATTTGATTATTAAATAAGTTTTAGATTCAAAGGCTTCAGTTTTAGGTTGAACAAGAATTAACTTGATGATATATAAAATCAATTATAATAAGTACAATCAAAACATATCTACAAATGACAATGTTAAACCATAGTTAGCAAACCCATCAGCACAAACATTACCCTCCCTATAATAAGTGATCAAAAATAAAAAAAATAAAAAACAATGTATATTTTAAAAGTAATTATCTAATATTATTTTTATATGTGCTCATCCAAATCATTTATATTTCAGGAGCAATTCTTCTATAGACACAACCCTAAATAAAAAACATTTAGACAAATCAAATAAAAAAAATATAAGAAAGTAAAATTAAATGATATTGACTGATATAATTAAATATTTTTTTCTTCATTTGATTCTAGTGTGTCTAAATATTTTTTATTTGCGATTTTAACCATAGAATACCTGCTCGTAAAATTGAATATTGATGGGTTATTTATCCGATTTAACTGTTGTTGATTAGGTATCTACACATGGAGGTCCGGCCGGCCATCATTTTGCAGAGCATGTTCAGTCGGGGCAGTTTGCATTTGTGGCACATCAAAGTGGTGATTACTTGGTGTGTTTCTTTGGGGATAAAACACATGATTTTCAAGTAACACTTTCTATTGATTTTGTGTGGAAAACTGGTGTGGCAGCCAAGGATTGGTCTAAAATTGCAAAGAAAGGTGACATTGATGTAAGTTAAATAGTCCTTCAGTATTATATAAATATATATGAGGAAGTCATATATTATCCCAATTATTTGGTCACAATTAATTTCTACATACCTTGTCTAAAGTGCACAATTTCTTTTATTATGCACAAGTTTGGTTTTTACATTAGATCAATTTATCATACTATATGTCATTGCATGATTTGATTTCAGTAATTAACATGTTACAGAGAATGCAACTAGAGGTACATATTTTGCAAGAAACTGCATTGTCCATCAAGGAGGAGATAAATTATCTTCATGAACGGTAAGCATGCAAATTTATTAGTGTATTCTTAATCCAATTTTTAGGTACATGATGCTTACTTAATTGACTATTTTTATTTTTCCAGAGGTGTAGAAATGCTTGATTTCAATTCAACAACCAACTCCAGAATGTTATGGTTGAGTTTTGTTTCATTTCTAATCTGCTTCTCAGTCGCTGGATTGCAACTATGGCACTTGAAGACATTTTTTAAGAAAAATAAAATCCTATAATTCTTTTGTTATGATTTAGTTAATACATTTTTTCTTATGTGCTCTGTAAGTTATCTCTAATTTATACTGGTTTCAATTTAGAGGATAAGAATAATGAGGTGTTTAAATTGATTGAGATTATTCCCTTTTTTATTAATGGAAAATAGTTTCGTGGAAAACAACATGATGAGAAATTGTTTTTTTCAAAACCTTGACGAAGAACACACTCTCAGCTCTCAAGTCAATACCACCAGACAAACTCAAGCGGATTAAGATGAGAAATTGTTTATTCTCTTTGCTTTATGTTTTTTTTTTAATGACCCAAACTCAACAGAACCAAATAGATCCAAGTTGCATCAGAAATTTTTGAGGATGAATTATACTTTATAGAAGGATCTAGATAGATTCAATATGATGAGTCATTGTTTAGTTGGTTAGAGTATGCCAATTTCTAACTTATATAAGTAGGTGATTAGTGAATGTAAGTATCATCAAAGCAAATTAATGAACAAGCTAGTTCTAAATTAGTCTTATCGTAGCTTTTAGTCACTATTAGTTAGTATAAGTTTTCTGTTGAGAGACATAGCATTCATGAAAATAGAGAGAAAAAGTTTAGAAATATTTATATTGATGATAGTTGAAATGATACAAAGATGAAAGAGTCGGTACAAATGAGTCAACCTTGTCACTTATGTAGTAACCGAACTAGTATCCTAACTAACTCTAAAATGAGAGTATAACTACCTATATTTCAACATTCTCCTCATTAAAAGCAACTAAACTTTTTTCAAAGTTAAAACTAAAATCAATGCATCTAAGTAAATATAGTTAATGTGTCAAAAAAAGTAAATATAATTAATAAATAGTTTAATAAATTTTTTGTTCATATGTTAATTTTCCTCCAAAAAACAATACAATCTACACAATAAAAAATAGATGCCAGTTGCAATATGTGTACATGTGACCAGTGGCGGAGCCAGGAATTTTATAGAGCCTGGGCAAAAAAATTATCGCAAAACGTTACTTTTTTCTGCGAATAATTTCACATTTCCTGCGGATAGTTTCACGTTTCCTGCAGATATATCTTTCCTGCGGATCCTAAAATCCTAGTATTACCTCACCTGGGAACCTAAATCCATGGCAAAATCTGCAGGAAATGTGTTTCCTGCAGAATTTGCCCAAAACTCCGCAGGTAAATCCGCAGGAAAAACTAAAAATTCTAGTAATTGTTGGGCTTGCTACAAGGAAAGTTGGAGCTGAGCCTGGGCGCTCCGCCCCTGCATGTGACAAATAACACAATTTGACAGGCAATTCACACATTTTGTCATCAATTTTGCCTGTTTGATAAACAATCTCCCAAGCCTCCACATAAAATGATTTACCTAAAGAGGAACAAAACAGAGGAAATCCATCATATTTTTTATCTTTCTTTTTTTAAATAATTTAATAGTTTTTTTTATATAAAATTAAACTTGAAATTGGGCCTCTCTTGATTTGCAAGTCCGAGTCCAACTCCACTCGAATTAAATAAATTTTCTATTTATACCTCAGAAAACTTCAGTTACGCCTAAAAATAACCAAAGTGCTCTTTAAATGAAATAAAAAATTGCAATTAAATCCAAAACTCGTAGCTCAAGCTCTAGAAACCTAATTCACGTATTCATCATCTCTATCTCCCAAATCACGTACTCATCGTCATTCGTCATCTCAAATCACATATTCATCGCTAAAAGGCACAACAAAATGCGCAAACAAACTTCTCAAAGAGGGAGATTGTGTAATTGGTTTTGATCGGCTTTCTTCTCTATTTCTGTTTGCATATTTCCTTCTACGTTGAACTGACTGCCAGTGGATAACTACACGTCCCTTTGGTAGAAAAACAAATTGCACATGTGAATCAACATGCTTGTATGAAGTCTCAAGTTGATGATCTATAGCTAGGTTTGGTTTGCTTGTAAATAAATGAAAGAAATGATATGACAGTTCGAAAAAATATATATTTTGAGTTTTATTACAAATATAGTAGAAAGAACTAATTCCGGATGAAATGAATGAAGAACTTATTTTTATCTATTGAAGAAATGTACAAACTAGAATCCCTGTGTTTGTGCATACTTAAGCATTTACTCTTTACTAGAAAAGACTTTTGTGTGCATCTTAAGCACATGTAAGACCTAGGTTGTATTATAATCTAGCTTAGAGGAACTTTGCAACTAAGATAAGTAAATTTCTAGGCAATGTAACATGTTTTCATAAGCTTGCAAGTGTTCATGGAGAGACCTTATAAAAGAGTTTAGGTTGTGGAATTTTAACTTCTGATTTGCAATATGAATAAGAGTAAGGGAGAGTATGGATCTTGCTCACTTTAATGTAATATGAAACATCATAGACTTCAAGAAGTTACACAATATTATCTGAAGCTGTAAGCTTCTAATTAAGCTCAAGGGTAACATGTTTGAGATGATCCGTGTTATGTAGATTTGACAAAGGTGTTACATTTTTTGTTGTATTATTTGATATTTGATCAATCATTATGAATCTTATAACATGTTAGATTCATTTATAAGATGTTACCTTTACCTTTGAATTTTATTTCAGGTTCCACTCGATCAATGACGGCGTCAACATTTTCTTCTTCGATGTCCATTTATCGAAAAAAGTAAAAACATAACTAGCAATTGCTTGATTGAAATTCTAGTAAGTTGGTTTAAAAATGTTACAAGTTATGTAAATTTAGGTGGATTTTGCAAAATCAGTTTAGATATCTTACGCAAAGTGAGTTTTCCATAGCAGTTTAGATATCCTAAGTAAAGTGAGTTTTCCTTAGCTCATGTAAATTGAGTTTACGTACAATCCTTAGCAAAGGTAAATTGAGTTTAAGTGGGTGTACGTAAACTCAATTCACGTAAACCACTATACTTACAAACTTAAACAACACATCTAGTAATTACCAAAAGCAAACAACAAAACGAATATAGAAGTAATAACATGAAAATTCATACGATCATTGTTGAAAAAGCAACTTACCTATGTAACAAATTTATCGAAAAGACGTAGTTCAATCTTTAATGTTTGGGTCACACACCCATGGATGTTATTTAAGAGAGGAGGGGAATATTTACGTAGTTCAATATTGTCGAATTTTTTTAATGAAATTGTTGTTTTTGGATGTAAGTAGAAAAAATCCTAATTAAATTGATGAATTTTATATACTTTACTAAAAAAAATAGTGAAGAAGGAAAAGAGTAACACATGAGATTTTTTCCGTAAATTAATGTATTTTCCTAATGTAAAGATGGAAAAAGGTAATAGCCCGTTGAATGCAATAAATATGAAACAACCAATGTGATTAAAGGAAAAAGAAAAATTACGTGCATTTTCCAATAAAATTTAACCACGTAACAAATAAATTTGGAAAAACACATCATCAAAAGATATTGTACTTGAAGTACTAATTGACCACCGTCCACTATTTGCTACCTCCACTAATTTCTTCTTCTCATTTCACAAACTATTATGAAAATGGTTGAATTAAAGCACCAACCCTATTTTCTGTTTCTTCTTGTTCTAGCTGTGGGACTGTTTTCATGTTCAGTTCAATCCATGAGGTTTGATTTGCAACCTGCACATGCTAGATGCTTTGCTGAAAACATGAAGAACTATTTGATGACATTTGGCAACTATTCCATTGTCAATCCCAAAGAAAACCAGACCATCACCGTTCGGGTATGTCTATTAATTTATACTAGTGCTAAAATGAAATATGAGCAAAACGTCAAATGTATTTTATATTAGGATTGAGGAATTTATCTTTCAACCAAGTCACCATTTAGGATTGAAGTTTATCATTGTCAAATGTTTTTTTTCTTTTTTTTGGTGTAAACTAATGCATTTGGGGTAGGAAACACATCCAACACAATGTGTATTTGTCAATTTTAAACTAGGGATGATAATCTGATAACATGTTCATATCTATGAAGCACGGATACGGACACGACACAGACACGCCGACACAACTAATAATTTGAAAAAAATCACATAATGCGGTGTAATTACAAATGTTGGTGTCGTGTCCAACACCAGGACACACCTAATCCGAGGAATGTCCGTGCTTCATAGGTTCACATTGATTAGAAGTTCAAAAAACATCTCAAAAGTAGGTATAATATTTAGATGCTTGCATGATGCATAACAACATATGACCAAAACAAAGCAATTTCGTACATTCAGGTTCAAGGTGAGTGCCTGTTACCCTCCCCTTATCTGTAGTTTAAAATTGGAAAAACCCAAACTTACACCGAAAAACCCAATCAAAACGGAAAATCCATCAAATCAGGACAAGTTTGGGGGCGGTACCACCAGGTTGCCATGCCTAGATATACATGACTTGAGAGAAACTTCTCTTAAACACACTCTAGATATTCGTAGGAATTCGTCATTACATTTGTTTACGATGATGTATATACAACAAAAGGTTAATTATTTATAAAATAATTGTTCAATTTAGCTAGATATGTAAAGCTGAATGTTGGTTGTTGATGATTAGTTAACTTCGCAAGGAGGTACTGCCTCACATCATTTGGCAGAGCATGTTCAATCGGGCCAGTTTTCATTTGTGGCACATGAAAGTGGTGACTTCTTGGCATGTATCTGGGGAGATGAAACACATGATCCTCAAGTTCTCTCTATTGATTTTGTGTGGAAAACTGGTGTGAATGCCAGGGATTGGCCCAAAATTGCAAAGAAAAGTAACATTGATGTAAGTAAAGTAACCCTTTTGAGTATATTATATAAATGATGAGTTTAAAGTGCAAATTTATTAGAAGGAAAATATTTTATGGCATGATTTGTTTTCTCTAACATGTTACAGAAAATGGCACTTGAGGTACAAATTTTGCATGAAACTGCCTTGTCCATTAAGGATGAGATGTCCTATCTTCTTCAACGGTAAGAATGTACATTTGTTTGTCTATTCATAATCCAATTTTCAGGTGCATATATCGTTCTTTTTTTAATCTACCCTTTTCCGTTTCCAGAAATACAGAAATGCTAGAGGTCAATTACATAACCGATAGTGGAATGCTCTTGTTTATTTTCGTCTCTTTTTTCGTCAGCTTCATAGTAGCAGGATTACAACAATGGCACTTGAAGACCTTCTTTAAGAAAAATAAAATCCTATAAGTTTTCTGTTAGATTTTACTTATATAATTCTTCTTATGTGTTATGTAAAATACACTTGCATCAATTTACAAAGTACAATGGTGTGTGTCTGAATTGAATCGGGATATTCCCTATATTATCAATGGAAAACAGTTTCATTACAAATAATATGCTAAGCAATTGTTGGTTCTCCGTTTTAGATTTTCAAAGTTGAAATCAAAATCAATGTGTTTAAGTAGTCGAGTTTATGAAGTGGGATAACAAGGACATCTGTGTTTAGCAGTAGATATAGTATAAGGGATAAATCGATGAGGAGTTTGTTCTGTCTTTTCGGGAATGATGATAATCGATTTTGATAAGTTTTGCGAGTTCGTGGAATATGGAGTTGTAAGCTAAGTACAATGGTTACTTGTCAATAAATAACATATGCAACTTTGTTAAATAGAATGTGTACGTCTTCAAAGAGAAATTTTAGCCATTGAAGCTCACATGTAATACTGGCCAAAGCTCTGTATTCAGCTTTAGAGCTGGGTCTGAAAACGGTGGATTGTTTCTTCGACTTCCAATAGATGAGAGACGGTCATAAGAAAATTGCATATCCCTTTGTTTATCTGTTTAACGTCAAAGGAAATACCCGGTCTAGCCGTTTGTTATGTATAAAAGTTTGCTATGAGTCTCATAAATTGAGTTTGGTCCTCACAAGGGGCATAATCTGAACTATGAAGTTTTAAGGAAGTCTCACAAGTTATTGGGGATGGTTCATTGGCAAGGTTATCAAACTCTATAAAGAGTTTAAGGGTGTATTTTCTTTGGTTTAAAATTGTTTCTTTCTCAGATCCAGCAATTTCAAGGCCTAAACAATATCTTACTTTTCCAAGATCTTTGATCTTGAAATTGCTGTCCAAAAAAGTTTTAACATGGTTAATTTCATCTATGTCATTTTATGTGAGATCAATTCATCAACATATATAAAAAGGACGTCAAACTAGTATAATTGTATTTAGTAAAAAGAGAATAATCAATAGAAGAAATAAGAGAACATGAAATTTTAGAGTACAATTGTTTACTTGCTTATTTTAGGCCACTGATAATTTTTGGTGTTTAAAACCATGCTAACAATTTGTCTCATTATGACATGTAAAGATACTCGTTGTGAATTCAAATCAAAACTCGCACCAATAAACCGTGATACATGGAGCAAGGGTCAATGACAACCAATAATCAATACAATTGCACGCGATAACAACAAACCTAACCACAATCTAAACCAAACCAAAATTGAATCGGAGAACGACAAAATAGAAGAGTATTATAGAAGACGATCAACAAACAATATTGTTTATCCAGTTTGGTCCAATAATAACCTAATATGAGGAGACTGATTTCCCAATTCACTATCAAAGAGTTCTTTGCAAATATATACAAAAGGTTACAAGAAATTACCCTTCAACTAGCTCTCTAACAACAAACATTAATTTCTACCTTTTTCCCAAACCTCCTCCCGTAGCCAAGAGACTCAATGATTTCTCTACACTAATTATGTTTATCTAATATATCTCGTACTTAATGCTTTTGTTGATTGACCACCTTTGAATCGATTATAGGTTATAGCTAACTATTAACACTAGGTTTTGTAACTTGGTCTAGAATATTATTTGGTAAGGTAATTGGAGTATTATCAAATAAGGACATAGAGGAAAGTCAAGAAATTCTAATCACCTTTCATGATTACTAAATTGTCAGGTACAAAGCAAAGAGATGCAGTGGTGGTTATTTGGAAGAAACGGCTTCCGTCGCGGTGGTGCATTGTATTCCTGTATGGAGAAGAGTAACTTTCTATCAATGAGATGAATGGTGTCTGCCGACAACTCCAACACTCAAGTCAATATAGAAAGAGGTGGATTTAAGCAAAAAAAATGGAGAATGAATTGTACCTTGACCGTGAAGCTGGGTCATGCTTATATAGTAGAGGAGGTTGAATGGTTGATAACTGCCTCTTGTGAAATGCGACTCTATTTGAGGAAACCTCTATCAAGGGCTTCAACGATGTAGATTATCTTAGGGTGCTACTATGCGGTAAGCCGTACATACCTCGCATGTACCTTTACTGTTCTTAGCTTTTAGTGGCATGTGCCTTAGCTTATTGGGCCACTTTTGTTGGACTTTATGCCGGTCATAACAATTACGAACCGAAGTCTTTTTATTTACAATTGCTCGTTCATTTATTGTTTTATTAAGTTTAGTAGTCGAGTAAAAAACAATAATATTTGTATAGACAATAACTTATTACTTTATTAATTTGGTACAAATACCAAATTGGTGTCACCATCCTATTAAAGTTTACATTTGTACACTGAAAAGAATTTAGAGTGTACGTTCCTCTCTAAAAAAAAGTGTATTTGTTTTAAAAGTTTAGTTCCATGGTCAATGCATATTAATTAAACTCAAAGACAAAATTCTATAATTAATAAAATATATTTACATGGTCAATATATATTATTTTAGGGATGTAATTATTGTTATTTTTATTAAAATACTCAAATGCTTTTTTTTTATATACTTTTAGTGTTTTTTTTTGAAAGGTTTGTTATATTAATTCTAATAGGAAATTAATTTAAAAACATGCATATTAAATATTTACATATTAAATGGTTTTTTTTTTGTTTAGCTTTGACATGAATCATGTTTTTTTCCTTTCACTTGTTGACTTCTTTAAACCCTTGAACTAGGCGAATTTGATTGGTCCTTGCAAATTCAAGGACGAAGTTGATGATTCACTCCTGTTTAAATTTGAACAAGGACGAAGTCTCTGAAAAGTGTAAGTATGGGGACAACTGAAGATGATGAAGTTATGGAGGTTGATATATTAACTGATGAGGAAAGAAATGTGAGATACTGTTTGGTTGCTAGTGTGTAAAATAGTGTGTATAATGTTGAAGAAAATGTTGATGCTACTCAAGCAATGGATGAAACAGTTGGTGCTACTCAAGGAACTCAAGAGGAAATGTGACTCCATAACATAATGATGATTATTGTTGAAATTGGTAGGGTCTGATTCCAACCATGGAGGAAGTGATGCCATGGGTGCCACATAGATATTGTACGTTACACATATGTAGGAACTTCACAAAGCAGTGGAAGGATAATGAATTGAGAGGGGTGGTCTGGGAGT